>Ga0209225_1001209_pt1 | contig 26347 bp, 26 predicted proteins | sample WasSprMetagenome_FD_184732 | JGI IMG/M metagenome (GOLD analysis project Ga0209225, IMG submission 184732) | Sulfidic aquatic microbial communities from Washburn Spring, Yellowstone National Park, USA - WS (SPAdes) (version 3) | ecosystem: Environmental > Aquatic > Thermal springs > Hot (42-90C)... | reverse complement strand
TCGTAATCATAATCGTCAAGGAAGTCTAGGCTAAGCAGGAGTTCACCACGCCTAATAAGCCTCTCATCAACAGCACTCCAATCCATAAAAGAAAGCTAAGCAAAGAAATTAATTAAGCCACAAAGTAGAAAAGATAATTTTAAGCTCATCTTAGCATTGTCCGACAAAGGGTAAGAAAACTTATAACAAAGAAATTTACAGAATTATGTGGTCATTTTGAGTGAAAGAGAGACCGAAGAAGAGAGTGTATTTCCCAAAAAACTGAAGATAAAGTTAAAAGAAAAAGGCAAAGAAGGCAGGATAACCCTTCTTAAAGATTATCTTGATTATTTCTTAAGAAATAATAAAACTCTACCTCCTGATTTTCCCACCTTCGCTAGAGAAATAATGGGTTTAGATGATAGAAATGGTTTTATTCACGTAAAAATATGGCATGAAAAAAGTGAGCTCGTAGAATTTATAAAAGCAATGGGTTATGAGTACAAGATCGATCATTATGATTGATTTTTTTGTTGGAGAAGCTCTTGTTGGCGAGGAACCAGAAGTTGCACATATTGATCTTATTATAGGTAAGAAAGACGGTCCTGTAGGCACTGCCTTTGCAAGCTCAATCGCGCAACCAAGGATAGGACACACATCGATTCTTGGTGTAATAAGACCGAATCTGCCAACTAAGCCCTCCACCCTCATAGTGCCGAAAGTTACTATTAGAGACCTTGAAGATGCAGAGAAAATATTTGGTCCTGCTCAAAGCGCTGTTGCTAAAGCGGTTGCAGATGCTGTAGAAGAGGGAATAATTCCTAAAGAACAAGCGGAGGAATTTGTTGTTATAGTCTCGGTCTTTATACACCCAAGAGGAAAAGACTATCAAAGAATATATAGGTACAACTATGCGGCAACAAAGCTTGCATTAAGGAGGGCTATGGAGAATTTTCCAAGCATCGATAAAGTTTTAGAGGAGAAGGATAAAGCTATACATGGTGTGATAGGGTTCAGGATCAACAACTTGAAGAAACCTCCATATCTGGAGGTTGCCCTCGACATCCCAGACTGGAGGAGAGTTGAGGGGATCATAAGGGCTTTACCGAGGAGTGATGCAATTATTATAGAGGCAGGGACTCCATTAATAAAGAGGTATGGTGTCGAGGTTATTCAAAAAATTCACCAGTTAAGACCTGAATCAGTTGTCATCGCTGATTTAAAAACTCTCGATACAGGAAACCTTGAAGCAAGAATAGCAGGAGATGCTACTGCAGATGTTATCAGTTTCTCAGGACTAGCTCCAATAAATACAATGGAGAAATTCATGGAAGAGTGTAAAAAAATAGGAGCTCTCTCTTTAATGGATACCATAAATGTTCAGAATCCAGTAGAGATACTAAAAAAGCTGAAAAATAAGCCTGATATTGTAGAACTCCATAGGGCTATAGATGTAGAGCATGAAGAGTATGCATGGGGTAACATTAAAGAGATAAGAGAAGTATGTGGAAATGTATTGATCGCAGTTGCTGGTGGAATAAGAGTAAATAATGTTGAGAACGCTTTAAAGGCAGGAGCTGACATCATTGTGGTTGGTAGGGCAATCACAGCAGCAAAAGATGTTACTGGAGCTGTAAGAGCATTTCTTCAAAAAATGGGTGTGGAAGAAGTCGATCAGTTCCGTGTGATGACAGATTTTTGATGTAAATTATTTATGGTTCATGTTTGGTCTATTTTCAGTTTTAATAACTAAAGAAATTATTATAGAAAGGTTGAAATCTTGACACAACGATGCTAATTGGGAAAGAAATTGCAAAGCAAGATAGCAAACCCATCGCTAGCTTCTGAAGGAGAGAAATCGTACTCTTGGGCATATAGGAATATGCCCGCTTTAACTAAAACAATAGATAGCTTTGGTGAGAAAAAACCATTAGCAGGGAAAAAGATAGCCATGTGCTTACATGTAACGAAAGAAACCTCAGTTTTGGTGATGGGATTAAAAAAGCTTGGAGCCGATGTTTATCTTAGCGCAGCAAATCCATTAACTACTCAAGATGATATTGCTGCTTATCTTTCATCCCAAGGCATAACCGTTTTTGCATGGAGAGGAGAAAAAACTGACGAGTATTTTGACTGTATAAGGAACATTCTGAGAGTTAAGCCAGACATAATAATGGATGATGGTGGGGATGCCCATATAACTTTTCATGAAGAGTTCTCAGATCATAAAGTTATAGGTGGAACTGAAGAAACAACAACAGGGGTTACTCGCCTAAAGGCTTTGTCAAAGGCTGGAAAATTGCTTTATCCAGTCATAGCAGTAAACAACGCTTATACAAAGTTCCTATTCGATAATCGCTATGGAACAGGCCAGAGTACTTTTGATGGCTTGTTAAGGGCTACAAGCTTGCTAATAGCTGGTAAGAAAGTGGTTGTAGCTGGCTATGGGTGGGTAGGAAAAGGAATAGCAAAGAGAGCTAGGGGTCTCGATGCCCATGTAATAGTGACAGAAGTCGATCCTCTTAAAGCGTTAGAAGCTCATATGGATGGTTTTGAGGTAATGCCTATGATTAAAGCGGCAGAAGTTGGAGATATTTTCATAACTGCGACTGGTCAAATAAATGTGATAAGAGGTGAACATTTAGAAAGAATGAAGGATGGAGCAATTTTGGCAAATGCTGGGCACTTTGATGTTGAAATCAATGTTAAGTATTTGGAGCAGAATAGCTTATCGAAGAGAAGTGTAAGGCAATTCGTAGATGAGTATAAGTTGAAGAATGGAAAAAGACTCTATTTAATAGGCAAAGGTAGAATTGTGAACTTGGTAGCTGCTGAAGGTCATCCACCGGAGGTAATGATGATGTCATTCTCAAACCAACTTTTATCGGTAGTTTACATATCTGAAAACTATTCGAATCTAAAAAATGAAGTTTATGATGTTCCTGAGAGTATAGACAGAAAAGTAGCAATGAACGCTTTAGAAGCGATGGGCATAAACATAGATGAAATCACTGAAGAGCAAAAGAGATATGCCAGTGAATGGAGGGTTTGAGATCGAGCATTACTTCTTTATGCTTGTCCTCAAAAAGAAAGATAAAATGTTGCCATATTAAGGCTCTTTTCTATTCCAAAAAAACCTTTAGTAACCACATCAATATTATGCCTAGCAAAAGGACTGTTAATTGAACGATGGAATCCTTCATTTTTTCTCTCTTATGAAGTTCAGGTAAAAGGTCAGTAGCTGCGATATAAATGAAGCCACCAGCAGCAAAAGGTAAAAGCAAGGTTGCAAGATATTCTGTGTGTTGAATGAGGTAATAAGTGAAGATGGCTCCAAAAATAGCTGTTAGTGCTGATAAAAAGTTATAGAACAATGCTTTTGTCTTCTTAAACCCACCATACACTAATATTCCAAAGTCTCCTATCTCCTGTGGAACTTCATGGGCAACTACAGCAAAAGTAGTAACTATACCTAACTCTATGCTTGTAAGGAAGCTTGCTGCGATTATCATGCCATCTATCCAGTTATGTATACCATCCCCGATTAAGTTCAGATAAGTAAAGGCATGAACATCACACTTTCTTTCATGGCAGTGCCTCCAACGTAGAAATTTTTCTATCACAAAAAAGGATATAATACCTAAAAGAACAAAAATAAAGACTTCTTCGCTTCCTAATGCTAAAGATTCTGGCAACAAATCCAAAAAGGCACCTCCCAGCAGCGCACCAGAAGCAAAAGCGACTAGTATTAGAAGAAGGTTGCTAAGTATCTTATCTTTTAAGGATAAGAAAAAGATCCCTACAAGAGATATCGAGCTAACTAGCAATGTCGCAAGAAGAATTGGCAAAAGGACTGACAATTCTCTCACCTATGATTTAATAGCATCCTTCTACACATTCTTTGTGCACTAAATTCTTACCATGAATACAAGTTTCTGGATAATTCAAAGCTTTGCAGATTTTCTCGATCAATTTTGTGCCTATAATATAGTCCATCTTAGATGCCTCTATGCAAGAAGTATCATCATCTAGATTCAGAACTTTCTTAAAGTAGACTTCAAGAGCTCTATGGTTATGGATTATTTTTAAGGCTAGATCCTTTCCCCTCTTAGTAAACTCTATCTTTTTCCAAGGCGCTCTCCTAACTAATCCATAGGATTCAAGTTTCTCTAACATGTCTATCACAGAAGGAGCTTTTACATTGAATATCTTTGCTAATTTCCCAGTAGATAGCTCTTGCTTATCTTCTTCAAGCCTCCATAAGGCTAAAAGGTAAGAAGCGCTAGTGGAAGTCAATTTGATGTCTTGCATGCCAAAAATTAGGGAAAGCCTAAACTTAAGCGTTTCCTTAATAGGGAAATCTAAACATAAAAAGTGATTAATATTTGCAATAGAGAGAAAGATAAGGTATTTATGAGTATTTTTCTTGACTTATTACAAAAGGTTCGTGAAAATCTTGGCAAAGTGGGTAGTAACGTCGGCATGGCCATATTCCTCTGACATACCACATTTAGGCAACCTTATAGGCTCAGTATTATCGGCAGACGTAGTAGCACGATACCTTAGGATGAAGAAGCATTCAGTAATTTTTGTTTCTGGTTCCGATGAGCATGGAACACCAGTCGAGATAGAGGCGATAAGGCGGAAAATTCCAGTAAGAGAGTTTGCAGATGCCAACCATGAATGCATAAAGAAATTGTTTAAAGAGTGGAATATATCCTATGACAATTATACAAGGACAGAAAGTCCTACTCATATAAATTTTGTGATGAATCATTTTAGGGAGATATATGAAAATGGCTTTATATTCGAAGAAGAGGAGCTTGTGCACTATTGCCCAAAAGATAAAAAATTTCTTCCAGACAGATTCGTCGAAGGGACTTGTCCATACTGTGGGGCGCGTGGTGCAAGAGGAGATCAATGTGATGCTTGTGGTAAGCCTTTGGATGCTGTGAAGCTCATAGATCCTTATTGTGCCATTTGTAATGGAAAAACTGAGATTAGAAGCACAAGACAGTGGTACTTTGATCTACCTAAGCTAAGTGAGAGAATAAAGAACTATCTTTTAAACAATAAAGAACTTTCTGAGAACGCTGTAAGTTTTAGCCTAAGTTTGATAGAAGAAGGGTTAAAGCCCCGCTCTCTTACAAGAGATACTCAATGGGGGATACCTGCTCCCTTCCCAGGGGCTGAAGGAAAGACCATCTATGTGTGGATGGAAGCTGTTCTAGGCTACATTTCAGCAGTAATAGAGTACTTTAAGACAATAGGCAATGAGGATAAATGGAGAGATTATTGGCTCGACCCGAATACAAAGACAGCCTTTTTCATAGGTAAGGATAACATACCCTTTCATACAATAATCTTCCCAGCCCTTCTTCTTGCATCAAAACAAAACTATACTCTACCAAAAGTTATTAGTGCTACTGAATTTCTTCAATTCGAGGGGAAAAAGTTCTCAAAGAGCAGAAGAATAGGCATATGGATAAATGAAGCTCTTGAGATTTTACCCGTGGATTATTGGAGATATTCTTTATTATCCATTAGGCCTGAGAGTGGTGATGTAAACTTTACTTATGAGCTATTGGAGGAAAAGGTGAATAGTGAGCTTAATGATAAGATAGGGAATTTCGTAAATAGAACCCTCTTTGCTATAAAGAAATTTATGAACGGTGAAATTGCCAAGAGACCAAAGCTAAGCCAGCAAGGAGAGGATATGATAGAGAAGATAAAACAAAGGCATGATAAAATCGATGAGCAATACGAGAGGTTCAGAATTCAAAGGGCTGTAAAGCTAACCTTAGAGCAGGCTGAAGAAGGCAATGTATACCTTAATTTAACTGAACCTTGGAAAACTTTTGAATCGAATCCAGACGCAACTTACGAATCTCTTTATGTAGTAGCAAGAATAGTCAAAGCTTTATCAATAGAACTTTATCCTATAATACCTAGTACTGCTGAAAAGATTTGGTCTTTTCTTGGCTTGAAAGGTAAATTAGAAAACGCTGACTGGTCAGAAGCAAAGGAAGATTTCGATTATCCTGTCAAGATAGGAGAGTTTCATTCATTGTTCAAGAAGATCAAAAAAGAAGAAGTTATTAAAAGACTTGATGAGATAAGAAAGAAGGTAGGATAAGAATAGAGGCATGCAGGGTAGGGTTTTAAGTATTTTCATATAAAGGTATTCTCATATTAGCAACTTTTTTGATAGGGGTTAAAATTCTTTCAATATATGCTAAGAAATTCGTAAGATATTATTTCCTATCTAGGCAGACGCAATCAGCGAAGGAGACAGCAAAAAGAGTTAAGGCCATGTTTATGAAAGAATATAGTACTTGTGGTATGAGATGAGGGCTGAAGGAAATTTAAAACAAGGAAAGACGCAAAAAGTTGAGTCAGAACCATTTATTGAAACTATTAAACCATCACCTTTAGAGAGATTCTCTCAGCCTCCTTCATAATTATCTTTGATGTGCTGTCCTCCAAGCCCAATATTCTAAAGAATCTTTCCATAGAATCCTTATCCTTGCTTAGAATTAGCAACAAGTATGGCATATGTATTGATAAAACTTCTTGAGAAGATGCGTGAAGAAACCTTGATAAACTCTTGCCAAAGCTTTTCAATGCTTTACTCTCATTCCACATTCTAATTTTTAAATCCCAAGGCATATCTTCTTCGCTATAACTAACCATACCTTTAGGAAGAATGTTAAAAAGAGAGTAAGCCAATAGTCTGTCAAAGTATCTTAATAGCCTCCATTCCTGAGTCTTTTCTATTATCTTAACGATCTCATCGGCTTCTCCAATCTTCTCCAAAGCCTTTAAGAGTTCATCGCTACTTAAATTGCTGTTAATAACGCTTGTATAGATTAGTCTTATTTTATCTCTTGGCATGATATCACAATTTTTTAGAGCTTCATAAGCTTGTTCTTGAGATTCAGCATTGAAAAAACTTTCAAAACTTTCTCTTAAGCTGTAGTTTAAATCTCTACTTGAGATTATAGAGCTGATTTCTTCTGTTGATAGACCTGAAAGGGATTGAGCAGTATTTATGGCTGCCCTCATATCCCCTTTAGATTCTCTTACTATTAGGCGAATTGATTCTTTACTGAGTTTAATATTCTCTTTTTTAAGAATATTATTAATATAAATTTCCACAAATCTTGGAGGGACTCTTTTAAATCTAAAAACCTGTGATTTTTTTATCAGTTTTATGATTTTTTTATCATCTTCTAAGTTTGCAGCCATGATTATTGGCACTACGCTTTTTTCGATCAATTCTTCTACAAACTCTATTCCTCCTTTATCCTGCTTATCATACATTCCATCAACCTCATCCAAGAATATGAGAAATTTCTCACTAAATAGGCCTTTAGAGCTTAGGGCAGGTCCTAGCTTCTGCATCATTTTCTCCTTTGTTCTTACATCACTAGCGTTCAATTCTATGACATTATATCCTAATTTTTTAGCAATTAGGTGCAAAAGGGTAGTTTTGCCTGTCCCAGGAGGGCCTATAAGAAGGGCTGGTTTCGATCCTTCTCTCCAGCCTCTTAACCAATTTAAGAATTTTATCCTGCTCTCTTCATTGCCAACCATTTCCTCTATACTTTTAGGTCTGTACTTTTCAACCCACATTAAGGGCTTTAGTGGCAAATTGGTCTAAAAAGCATTTAGTTTTAGCAAAAGAACGCTGGTAGCTAATCATATAGCCAAAATCAAATTCAACCTTTCGAGCAAAATCATAGTGAAAAAGTGACCCTATGTATAAAGGGAGATTCCTAACAATAATATATGAATCTAGCGGATAATAATGGTTTATTTGCCTGACTTTCTAAAGGCTTCAAAAAGCCTGTATGTATATAGTGCTAATCCTAAGTGAAAAGAGACTATGGAGAACTAGTAAATTCTATTGGCTGAAACAAGCTCTAGAAAAGGATTGCCATAAATAGGATAAAAGGGATTCATCTCTTCGTAAAGAAAAGAATCTAAGAAGACATGAAAATATACTCCAAACAAGGATGTTTAAAGAATTCTCTTGAAAGAAGCCTTTTGCTCAAGCATAAACAATTTCATAACGTTGCTCAGCCATCTGTAAAGGTAACACACAATGATTGCTGTTAGAATTCCAAAAAAGATGCACCAATACAAGAGTGGAAGAATCCATGTAAGGGTAATGGAATATTAAAAATCAAGATAGACAACCCTTCTAAATCAGGGATTACAATAGATACGAAGAGAGCGGGTAAATCGAATAGAGGGAAGAATAGCATACCTATAAGAAGAGCAGGCTCCAAGTGAAAAGGGCATAAGCATCAATCATATCTTGATGTAATCAAAATGTAAATATGTTTTCAACTCTTTGCAAAGCTGACTAAGAGTTTCTGCAAGCCTGAGCTATATTGGAATGCTTTCTTCCTCTTCAATGCTAAATCTCTTGGCAGCCCAGCTTTGATTGCTGCTTCTCTTAAAACCAATTTACGCTGATCGTTTGATGGATCGATCTTTAAACTTAAAGGCAAAGATAAAGCGTATCTAACAAGGTCAATATTTGTGTAAGGTAGCCTTATTTCAATATAAGGAGAGCATGCTTTTTCATCCCTTTCAAAGTTGTTCTTATGAGCATCGATGATATCCTTCAGCATAATATCTTGTGTAAATTCTTCCCCTTTCTCTCTAAAAGCTCTAACATACTTAGCATAGCCTCCAAACAATTCATCTGCAAGCTGGCCTAAGAACAAAGCATCACAGCCTATTTCTGAGCATTTATTGGCAGAGAGGTTCATGCCCAAACCTATAGACAAATCCATGATTTTATCACTCTCTATCAAATTTTGTATTGAGATGATCTTACTCTTCACTTGCTTAATATCGATTTGAAGCTCTTCAAGCTCTAATCCAAGGCTTTTTGCTGAATTTATAGCATCTTCATCCCTAGAGCCTTTTGTATATACTGATAGAAGGGTTACTTTAGCTAATTTTGATGTGATTAGAGCTAAAAGAGAGCTATCTAAACCGCCAGAGAAGCCTATGGCTATTCTATTAAGACCTTTGACCCTTCTTCTAATAGATTCTGAGAGAAGCTCCAATACCTTATCTGAGGCTTCATCCATGCCAATGCTCAGTTTTGAACTTGCTTCTATTCTATCGAACACTAAACTTTTTTCGTCTTTCATAGACACTTTATGGATGCTGCCTGGTTGGACTCTTTCAATATTCTTAAATCCTATGCACTTAAGGGCTTTTATCTCAGATGCTATGCCAAGAATTCTTGACTCTTTTGAGAAGTACAGTGGCTTTATCCCTAATAAGTCTCTACCATATATCAATGAATCATCGTTAATTCCAGCAAAGGCAAACTCAGCATCTATTTTCGATAGAATCTTTGGAGCCTTTTCTGTATTTTCAAAAACTTCCTTCAATTTCTTTGATAGGTCAAAGTCATCAGGATGGTAGACTTTACCATGAACAGCCATGTTATCCTTTGAAGTTTTAGAAAGACAGCAACCAATTGCTAGATTTGACCTTATTCTATTGAAGCCAAAGGTATCATCTACGCACTTATCCTTGGTAATTATCTTATAACCATATTTGGCACGATGTGATAGGGATTTGAGAGCGAAAACAAGCCTAGGGATGATGTCGTCTTCCCCAAAAAGAGCAACGATGCCATTAACTCCATTTGAAAACATAAATCATATTTGATTGAGTAAGATAAATTTAAATCTATAATGAATGAGTATTTGCTATCCATATTTCTAAATTTTTTCAGGTGAAAGTTTGAGTGAATTAAGTAATGAGGAAATTGCCAGCAAGCTAAAGGGCAATACCCTTCGAGTTTATTGGGCTTTATTAAGATCCAAAGATGGGATAATAGGAGTAAGGGAGGTTCAGAGATTACTTAAATTCTCGAGCCCAGCTTTAGCTTCATATCATTTGAGCAAATTGGAAGAATTGGGTCTAGTGAAAAAAGAAAACGGTGATTATCGCCTCATAAGAGAAGTTAAAGTTGGAGTTTTAAAACAGTTCACAAAAATAGGTTCTTTTATGTTACCAAGGTACACCTTTTATGCTTCTATGCTTACCACTCTTTTGGTCTTTTACTTGACACAGTTTAGAGAGGTTAACTTTTACAGTATATTTGCTCTTATCTTTGGAGGTTTGAGCACTGCCATAATGTGGTACGAAACAATAAGAACTTGGTTAGAGAAGCCTTAATTGTACAAAAATTTGAACAATCTGTACAAAAGCATTGGATTAATTATGGTAATAGCGTAAGGTATAATGGTGATATAGATTGGCTGTTGAAAGAAAGCATTTGGTCATATCGACCATAGCTGGAGTTTTTGTAGCAGGGCTTATAATAGCAGGTACTATCCTTTTACCTTACATTTCTGGGATTATTTCTACACAACAAGAGATTACCAGCATTCCAGACGAGAATCCTCCAGAAGTAACCACTCCTCCACCTATTATTGAAGCATCTAAAATGGGTACACTAGTTCTGATGCTGACCGATGCTCCTCCACGCACCTTAAAGTACCTTTATATTAAGGTTGATGAAGTGAGAGTGCAGATGAAGGGGAACAAGACTGGCGAAGGACCCGTCCTGAGCTTTTCTATGACACCCACGATTTACAATGTAACTGCGCTCAAAGAATCTTCTGCCCAAATTGGCATTAGCTCTGTGCCTGCAGGTGAGTATACGGGGATTTGGTTACACATACTTGAGGCGAATGCTACATTTACAGATAACCCAGGTGTGAACGTTACTCTCAAAATAGTAGCGAAGGGATGGTTAAAGATGCCGCTTTACTTTAAAGTCAATCCAAAAGATCTTACCGTCATAGTACTAGACTTCGATATGGCACAAACTCATGTCAGTCAAGGCATGGTTCTGACGCCTGTCATCAAACCGAAGCAAATCTTAGGACCATAGCAACGTATAACGAGCCAGATACTGAACTAACGTAGTCTATTTTTCTATTCTTATTAATGAGCTAAGATGATCTTATTCTTTGAAATTGCTCGATTACATTCTCTATTATCTTCTTAGATGCAGATAGATGCTTCTTAGGATCAAATAGACTCATAACTTCTTCTTTTTTCAACAAAGTGCTTAATTCTTCATCTTTAAGAATAGCTTCTGAGTACGGTATATTCTTCTTTAATGTTTCACTGGCAGATTTTCTTAATAGCCTATGAGCCTTTGATCTCGATAAACCTTTTTTTAATAAAGCATCTAATACAAATTCTGAATAAATCTGACCTTGAGTTAAATCTATGTTCTCTTTTATTCTATCAGTCCTAACTGCTAGACCCTTCATAACATCTATCATTAAGTTGATGCATTCATCCAATAGTATGAAGGCTGATGGTACTATGATCCTCTCATTAGCAGAATTAGTTAAATCTCTCTCATGCCATAATGGTATATTGTTAAGAGCAACTTCTGGTAAAACTCTGATATACCTAGCCAAGCTAGAAACCCTCTCACATTTTATCGGATTTCTTTTTATTGGGATTGCCGAGCTTCCTATCTGGTTTGTAGCAAAGGGCTCTTCAACTTCCCTTATCTCTGTCCGTTGTAGATTGCGAATTTCTTTAGCCATCTTATCCATCGTTGATGCTACCAATGCTGTAAAGAACAATACTTCAGCAAGAATGTCTCTAGGGACTACTTGAGTAGCAGCATCCAAGGATTTTAGACCTAACTTTTCAGCAACCAATGCCTGAACATCCAGAGCCTTCTCTCCCATAACTGACCCTGTACCAACAGCTCCAAGAGTCTTGCAAACTAAAGCTCTATCCTTCAATTGTTGAAGGCGTATAATATTGCGATTCATTTCAGAAGCCCATACAGCAAACTTTAAACCAAAGGATATTATGCTTGCATGCTGACCATGAGTCCTACCTACAGCTGGTAAATCCTGATAATCTAAAGCTTTATTACATAAAATCTCTGTTAAATATATCATCTTTCTTTCAATTATTTCAAAGGCTTGCTTTAGCTGTAATGATAACGATGTATCTAGAATATCATTGCTAGTTAAACCATAGTGCACCCATGGTTTTGCTTCATCATTACAAACTTCGACTATAGCTTCTACCAAAGATGCCGTTTCATGCTGTGTTGTTGCTTCTATCTCTCTCCATCTTTCTACTGTTATATGCTCAAGATTCGCTTTAGATGCAATTTCCATGGCAGCAATCTTAGGAATCAAACCTATTTCTGCTTGAGCTTCTGCAACAGCAGCCTCTACCATTAATTGATATTTCAAATAACTCTCTTCTTCGAATACATTCCTCATTTCTTTGCTACCGTACCTTTCAGGAACAGGAATATTACTTCTAAAAGATGCCATGAATCTTCTTCTTTATATCATTGATAAAAACTAATCGCCATAAATCGGTTAACAGTTTTAAGCTATATTCAAAAGGTTAATAGGAAGACAAAGTTCACTTAAAAAGATATTAAAATAATCAGAACAAGATCAGGCAATTAAATGGGCGGTGCTTCATCTGCAGTACAAATGGACAGTGCTAACAGTAACGACTGTTGGAGTTTTGATGGCCGGTCTAGATTCTAGAATAGTCATAGTAGGTTTACCTCAAGTAGCTTCAGCTCTAGGAGCAGACGCTGAGCAAGCGATATGGTTTACTCAAGCGTATGTCCTTGGCACTACCGTTGGTTTACTTCTTATAGGTAGAGTTGCAGACATAGTTGGAAGAGTTAAGATTTATACTATTGGTTTTGCAATCTTCACGATAGGCTCTGCATTAACAAGTCTTTCACAAGGATCTGTAGAGTTCATCTTGTTCAGAGCCATACAGGGATTCGGGGGTGCCATACTCTTTACAAATAGTATAGCTATAATAACAGACGCGACTCCAAAAAATGAGCTTGGTTTTGCCCTCGGTGTGAATCAGATAGCATTTAGATTCGGTGCCATGACCGGACTGACTTTAAGTGGGATAATCATATCCTTCATAGACTGGAGAGCACTTTTCTACATAAATGTACCAATAGGCATATTTGGAACTTTTTGGGCTCATCACAGGCTTAAGGAGATAGCGAAATTAGAAAGGGGTGCACCTATAGATTGGGTAGGATTCATAACATTCACAATTTCTTTAACCAGCTTTCTTCTAGCCTTAACATACGCTGCATATGGAATGGCAGAGCAAATAACAGTTAATGCTCTTCTTACCATCAGTGCAATCAGCATGATAGCTTTTATTGTGTATGAAAGAAGTTATAGTTATCCATTGTTAGATCTGAAGCTCCTTAAGATAAAAGAGTTTACTGGAGGTATTATAGCGCAATTAATTAACGCAATAGCGTGGGGAGCTGTATTGCTCTTGCTTAGCCTTTACTTTCAACTTGTTAGAGGCTTAAGTCCTTTTGATGCAGGAATAAGGATAATACCCTTTGATATAATATTTCTTCTCTTCGGGGTAATAAGCGGAAGATTGTCTGATAGGTTCGGACACCTTCCTTTCACAACATCTGGTTTAGCTATTACAAGTATATCTTTATACCTTTTCTCAACTGTAGATATTTTCACGCCGTATTCACTTATAGCCATTTACATGATGCTTCTTGGTGCTGGTATAGGTCTTTTTATCTCTCCAAACATAAGTTCGATAATGGGTTCTGTTCCAATTCAAAGGAGAGGGATTGCTTCAGCCTTCAGGGCTACATTCTTTAACGTTGGTTTCACAATAAGCCTAAACCTAGCCGTTCTGATAATGACATTTACGGTGCCATATTCAACGGTGACAAAGATAATATCATCAACAAATGTTATCTTCATTCCTGAAGCGGATAAAGTGCTATTTGCTGAAGGATTAAAGAATACATACTTATGGCTTGCTGTATTAAATACTGCTGCTATCCCACCATCTGTGCTTAGAGGAAAAAATTAGGATCAATAACCCTCAAAATAGATTAATGAAAATTAAACATATATTAGCCTCTTTCATCACTAAAAAGCTAGCAAAAATGTAATGCTTAAATATAACCATTGTTATATAAACTTCAAACCATGATTTCCCACATGAATATAAAGATGGAAGCTTCTACAAAACGATCCATCACTAATTAGTTATTGTAAAATATAAGGAAGGAAAATTAAGAAATGAGTCTTTGGTTTGATGAAGAAGAGAAGAAGCATATCAAGAAGCTTATGGAACAGTTACAGCAGTTGTGCCCGGGTTGGAAGTCAGTAGGCATAATTCTGAGTTATTTTGAACTTTACAAGACCATCCCAAAAGCTACCCAGAACCTCGTTTCTATCTACAAAGATAGAAGCAAAAACGGAACAAGAGAGCAATTAGCTTGTTATCAATAATAACACTTACAGAGTTTTTATAACAATATTAGTGCTGATAGAATTCATTACAAAAACCTTCATGTATATCATAAATTCTAGTTTATGAATCTATGAATTTGATGCTATCCTCTCATACCTATTTTTATTCTTCTGAAAGATTTTTATTCGTGTAAAGATTCTTAACAGGATCTTCATACTATTCCTAGCAGAATCTAGGGTCTTAATAAGGCTGAATAGTCGCTTAATCTATCACCCAAATTTCATATAGTAAAGTAAATTTACCCGTTTTTTATAATATAATTTAACTTGAAGACGCCTATATGCTCCTTTTGTGCAAAAACGGGGATTCTTTGCCCAAAATGTGAGGCTAAATTTAGGGGCGGGCATATAAGCAAGGCAGACGTGGAAGTATCAGTTCAATTGACGAAGCTTGCCGAAAAAATTCCTGAGCTTGATAAGATGACACTAGTTCGTGCTTTCGATATAGATGGTGAATATGTTTTAGTTTTTAGGGGAGGGGATCTAGTCAAGTTAAAAAGAGATTCGCAAATTATAAAGAAGATAGAATCTGAGCTACAGAGAAAGGTATGGCTTATCGAAGGAGAAGCCTCTGATAGAAAGATGCTGGAGGACCTTTTCCACCCTGTAAGAATCCTGACTGTAAATACCGTTTGGCTACCTGATGGGAGCAAGTTGACAAAAGCCATAATATTAGGAAGAAAGACGGAGAAATTCCCTCTTGATATAGAGCAGGTCAAGAGAGTTGTAAAGGAAGTCAGAGGAATCGACCTTTTGGTTGAGTTCGAACGCTAATAAATTGTATTATAGGTGTTATCGAAAAAAGGCTTTACATAAATAATTGCTCAAGGTAATCTGCGAACATTTCCATATGACTATATTTGTCTATTGACAAAGGGTCTAAAGCATCTTATAAATACCAAAAAATTACCTAAAACTAAGCTACAAATTAGGCTGTATGAAGGCTTCTAAGGGCTTCTTTTTTAAACCAAAAAGAGTTAGGAACAGTCTTCCCTTCAAATCTCAATAGGAAAAAAGTTTAGCGTTAAGTTAAATGATGTTAACAGCACCCTAAATATTTACATCAGAAGAATCCTTCACCATCATACTCATAAATGAGATAGCCATTTTTTTTGACTCTCTATTCACCTTTATGATAACTATGCCCTCTTTAGGTTGCCCATAAAGGACAGATGAGCCATACGGTGATAATGCTACAGAAGGGAGTGTAAGAAGATCCTCCTCACCGTTTATGACTATTCTAACAGGTTTCTTTGATTTTAAGGCTGATGATAATGCCATTAAAGCTTCTTTCGATATTTGCCCTGCTGAATTTGATGCCTTAATTTCAATCTCCATTTTTGTTGGTGGCAAAGCCCTCTTGGCTCTCATCTCCTTTCCATCTACTATTTGGACTGATGGAATTATTCCTAATTGAATCAATTTTTCAGTAGTAGCATCCCCTACTGTAATTATCACCTTACTCTTATCTAAATGGCGTTCTATCTTATCATAAGTTAAATTATCGTTTGAAATTAAGAGTCCTAGAGGCTTTTTTAATACCTCTCTTAACTCTTCTGTTAAAATATATTCATGATTTATGATTTCGTTAACTTTTTGGTTTTTGCTTTTACACATGAATTTATACCTTTACTTTAACTTACCTTTAAAGCATATCTTCCGGGTTTTGTAATCTCAAGAGTCTTAGCTATTTGGGAAGATTCTACATCATTTATGATGACAAGTCCTGACCAATTAGGACTTAAATCCTTGGATTTACAGTTAGGGCATATTCGACCTGTTGTTAAAGTCTTACATTTTCTGCAGGCTAATTCTTTAACCAATTATTTCTCACTCTCTATAGCTTTTTCTTTCCCCTCTACTTCAATAACCTTTGACGCCTTCTTCAAATCCTCTTCTATCCATTCTAAAGCTCCTAAGAAGGGTTGCCTACTCGTTACGCCTATCTTCCCTATAGCTGTTCCCCTTCCTAGACTCACAGCCGTTATTCTAACTCTAACCTTAGAGCCTATCTTGAGGACCCTTTTACTTTTGCTTGCCATTATTATGCCTTGCTTTACATCACTAGTGAGATAATCATCAGTAATCTGAGATAAATGAAGCAGTGCATCTACAGGCCCTACTCTAATAAAGGCTCCAAAATCTGTAATCTCGACTACCTCCCCCTCAACTACTTCTTGAATCTTTGGGTAATAGCTGAGGATTGAGAACCTTACTTTATGATAAGTTCCTCCGTCGCCTGGGAGTATCTTCCCCACAGGACCTACAGAAACATCTTTTACCAGTATCACATAACCTAGCTCAGGGCTTATAGTGCTCTCATACCTCATCTTTAGAATATCTAATGCTATCTCATCAAGAGGTTGACCAAACTTGTTTGGGGGTATTCTTATAATATCCTCAAGTTCAACTATCTGAAACATAATTCGACTTCCTTTAAAAGAGCGAAAACAATTAAATTAATTGCCTTATGAATCTTTTGGTATAAATACTTTACATAATTTAATCGAAAATAACAGGCTTTTTTAGCTTGGACAATAGCACCACACGGCTCTCCTCAGAATATCCTATTATTTTATAACCTATAAGTTCAGATAATTTATGACCAAAACTCTCAATATCTCTAAAGCTGGGCATGTTGCTTCTAGTCAATCTGAGCATAGAGTAGCCAAGGTGCATATAGGCTTTTATTTCAACATAAGTGCAATCGGAGATTTTTATTAATTTGCTGAAATTCTCTGGATCGTCCATGTTTATACCTTTTATTGCTGTTATCCTAATAGCTACTGGGCATTTGAAGCTCTTCGTAAGTTCTAAGCTATTCATGAGAGAATTCCAAAGTCTTGGTGATATCGGTCGATTGACTTTTTGATAAGTATCATAATCCTGTGCAGTTAGAGATATATAAAGTTGGGAAGGCTCAGTATCCAACCTTCTTAAAGCCTCTGGTAAAACACCGCTGGTAACTAAGAATACGTTAAATCCTTTCTTTTTGAATAATGCTATAAGCTCCCCTAGTTTAGGGTATAGAGTAGGCTCTCCTGAGAGGCTTATGGCAACCATGTTAGGGTTAAGGGCCTCTTCGTACTTCTCCTTGCTCAATTTCCCTTTTATTACCTGATCCTTATAGCCTGTTAGTAATCTTCTTTGCTCTTTTATGCATCCTTCTACTATTTCTTCAGGCTCGTCCCAATCACTTCCAAAAGTTTCATTCCATTTTATACCTATATCTTCTGGCATGACTCTCCAGCAATAAATGCAATGAGTTAAACAACTTAAAACTGCAGGAGTCATCTGAAGGCATCTATGAGATTTTACGCCATAGAACTTTTGCTTATAACAAACTTTATTGTAAACAAGGCTATCATGTAGCCATTTGCAAGGCTTGACGGCCGAGTGCTTACCTACTATATGGTACTTTTGCCTTTTCAATACATCTATTAGTAAAGGAGGGTATGCCAAGTCTTTCTTGTTCAATCTTACCATGAACTCTCATAAATCTCTATCCATAAATCATTGAATAGAGTCTTGATACAAAACTAAGAACAAAAATCCTTATTACAAGAAGCATAAATATGTTGAGGGGAAGTATTGCACAAAACATAGTGCTGAGGATTAGTTCTGTCAAGAAGAATGTTTTATAGATTAAAGATCCTTTTTATATTGATAATCTTAAATTCATGTACATTTGACTGATCGCTTTAAATATTACTTTACGATTTACTATTTTGATTAGATGGAGATACTTGATTTATTGATTGGTTTGGGATTTGGTTTTGTTATAGGGTTCTTTATATTCTATACATTATCAAAGTTTTCAAAGAAGGAAACAAAGGAAAAAGCTGAAACACCAAGCATTAAACCCTCTCTTCCTGTCACTCAGGAAAAGCTTATTCAGATGCCTGAACTTGAGAAGGCTCGCAAAGAATTGAACACTTTACTACTTGAGAAGGAGTTACTATCCAGTGCCTTAACAAGAGTATATGAAGCCGAGGTTCAAAATAAAATAACAAAGGAAGAGAGAGAACAACTTTCCAACAAGTATCGTGAACAATTGAAGGCTGTAGAAGAGAAGCTGAGTAATGTTGAACTATTGATTGAGGTCGGGGAGCTAGAGAACCTTAAGACCGAACTGATAAGCTTATTCGAGAGAAAAATGGGGCAGATAGAGAGCAGGCTGAATAAAGCAAAAGCTAGGCTAGAAGAGATCAGAGCTCCTGTCCTAAAGACTCCTTCTCAAACAAAGTTGGAGCAAAAGGAGGAAAAGCCAAAGATAAAAGCAGAAGAAGCAAAGGTTGATGACAAGGTCAAGGCTTTGAGGGAAGAAGTTCTTCAAGCTCTCGATAGATTGGAGCAGATAGACATTGAAGGCTAAATTTAATTTTGTTATTTCTCCAAGGCTATTTAGGTGTTATCGTTGAATGTGTTTGATGCTATAAAACTAAGACGGAGCATAAGAAGATATAAGCGAAAGGAAGTTGAAAAGGAGAAGCTTATACGCATAATTGAGGCTGGTCGGCTTGCACCTTCAGCTACTAACAGTCAACCATGGCATTTTATTGTAATAACGAATCCTGAGATAAAAAAGAGACTAGGAGAATCCTATCCAAAAGATTGGTTTGTTAATGCTCCAGTGATAATAGTTGCATGCGCAGATCCTAGTAAGGCTTGGGTAAGATCGGATGGTGAAGAGTACTGGAAGGTTGATGTAGCCATTGCCTTGCAAAACATGGTTCTTTGTGCAGTAGAGGAAGGTTTAGGAACTTGCTGGATAGCGAATTTTAACGAAAAAATCGTAAAAGAAGTTTTAGGAATACCATCTGGCATACGCGTGGTTGCCATGACCCCTTTGGGATATCCTGACGAGGTAAAGGGAGAAGTTCATGATAGGAAGCCCGTTGAAGAGATTTTACATTATGAGCATTGGTAGGCTATAAATTATAGCAATTAGAAGCGTAAAGGGTGGTAAAGGTAAAATCTGAAATTATTGATAAGATGGCTGAAGAAGCTCTTGAGAATGTAAAGGATAATATGATAATTGGCTTAGGGAGTGGCTTTACAGTATCAAGGTTCGTTGATGCTTTAGAAAAATACATAAAAAAGAATCGGATCAAAGTTTCAGTTATACCTTCTTCATTACAAATACAGATCTTTGCAACAAAGGCTGGATTAGAAATTGTTCAACCGAGTCTAATACCTCTTATCGATTTAGTGGTGGATGGTTTGGATCAGATAGACAATAAATTCAATATGATAAAAGGAGGCGGAGGGGCTCTTTTAAGGGAAAAAGTGTTGATGAGGGCATCAAAGAAGGCTGTAATTCTGGCTACTGAGGATAAATTTGTAGAAACTCTGAACAGAAAAGTACCGATAGAAGTTCTTCCCTTTGCTCGAGATTTTGTTGCAAAAGAGTTAGAGAAGATCGATGGGAAGCCTGAGATAAGAGTGCTAAAAAAAGGTTACCCAGTATTTACTGAAAATGGGAATATAATCCTCGATACAGACTTTGGAATAATTGAAAATCCTCCTTTGCTATTGAGCAAGATAAAAAACATACCTGGAGTTATTGAGGCAGGGATCTTTACAGAAAGAATTGACTTAATCTATAAGGCTTATAAAGATGGCAGTGTAGAGAAGATAACGCCTAAACAAGAGAGAAGATGATTTACAATCAGTCTTATACCAAAAGCTATAGTATTCGTTTTAATTAAACCTATAAGAAACCATCTCAAGTTTGTCTAAATAAGTAATGTTAATCTACTTGAATTTTTAAATAAATGAGGCTATGAAGATAATCGTTGCCATAACGGGAGCAAGCGGTGTAATATATGGTAAACGCCTTCTTGAAGTTCTCTCAGAAAAGAATATTGAGACTCATTTGATAATAAGTGAAGGAGCGAAAGAAATAATTGTGAGCGAGCTATCGTTGAAAAAGGATGATATAGAGAGATTGGCAACTCATGCCTATCAAATAAATGATCTATCGTCACCATTGTCAAGCGGCTCCTTCATTACAGATGGTATGGTAATAGTTCCATGCAGCTCAAAAACACTAGCTGGAATTGCTAACGGATATTCAGACAATCTAATCCTAAGGGCTGCAGAAGTGACGATAAAGCAGGGAAGAAAGTTGATCCTTGTTCCAAGGGAGACTCCTGTTAGCGCCATTCAGCTTGAGAATATGCTTAAACTGGCGAGGTTAGGGGTTGTAATTCTTCCTGCCATGCCTGCCTTTTATCATGATCCAAAAAGCATAGATGATCTGATAGACTTCATAGTGGGAAAGATTCTTGACAGCCTTAATATAGAGCATAATTTATTCAAAAGATGGGCTAATAAGTAAACTCATGATGAACTGAGCTAACTAAATTATGTTTTGATGATGCCTTTATAGTATACTTTTATGGTGTTTGTTATATCGACCTTTGGTGTGAATGTCTTTATAGCTTCTAACCCTATGCCATAAAACTTGTCTCTATCTTCTTGATACATTTTTATAATGCTTAGAAGCTTTGATTTGAACTCAGCATAATCCTCCTTGTTAATTTCTTCAGCCCTCGGATCTGTGTAAATGTCTATAAGTTCCCTTATATCTTTTCCAAAGAACCAGCCATTAACACCATCTTTTATCAGCTCTAAGGCTCCACCATCACGCGATGATAAAGAAGGTACGCCGTTAACGCCAGATTTCATATAGCTTGTTCCACAAGCTTCCCAGCCTGAAAACGGTGTAAATACATTTAAGTCTGAGCCTCTCAAGAGTGCCTTGGCTACTTTTAAATCATATATTGGAAGGAAGAATACATTACCATAATTTTTCGATAAATTGTACATGAGCTTCATCCTCTCAATTCCATCAGGGTCTCGAGGATGGGCTTTCCCATCTAATACATAAATTACGGGTAAGTCTCTGTTTTCTTCGATGAAGCGCACTAAGAACTCAGGTCGCTTATACTTGACAACTCTTCTTGCACAAGATATTACTAAATTCTCCTCATCTTTAACATTCTTTAAATGCTTTAAGTAGTTCAAAAGTCTCTCCTTAAGTCTTCTATGAATTTTCTTAAAGGCTTGAAGGTCCAAAGCTCCATCAAGATAAAGTCTTCTAAGCTCTGGATCCATCCATCTTTCAAGATCTATACCATTTGTTATTTCCCTAATCTTACTCATATATTGGGGAAATATCTTCTTGACAATGTCAACTTGTTTTGTAGATACTACAAAGGCCCTTTGAGCTGCGCTTAAGCCTATCTCCGTTAGAACAACATGAGGAGATACGAACTTAGCGCCAAACTCCTTTTCAATAAGTTCTCGAGGAAATACAGGATGCCCCCAAGGGCCTGGCGTATGAATCACAAGCCTATAAAGATTGTCTATGGGAAGTATGAGTGGGAGAAAAGCAGAATATGCTTCTTGAAGATCGATGCAATCTATCTTTTCTAATCCAATCTTGCTTTCGATGAACTTTGCTGCTGCTCTAGTCAAAAAGGCACATTTGTAGAACTTTTCCTCCAAGCTTTTTTCTATGTATAATCTTTCTGTCAAAACCCTGGCCCATTCTGGGCTAATAGCTTCAAAGAAAATAGCTCTGGCTGAATTATAGGTGTATTCCCAAGGTCTGACAGTGACTTCCTCGCCTTTTAAATTGATGGTAAAGACTTCTAAGGGCTTAAGCCTGTCTAAAAACTCTATAGGCTGATTTTGAGCCACAGGAATAAGCTCGTTGTTATGCTCTATATAGTCTACATAGCCACCTCTGTAAAAAAGAGTTAGAACAATGTAATCTATTCCCATTCTTCCTAATGCATAAAACTTATCACCTTCTAATACACCTAAACCTCCAGCATAGGTTTGTCCTTCTTCTAGTGCTAAGTCCATCGTAACACTAACTATGACCATTCTCTCCAGACCTTCATCAAAGAGGATGAATAAATGTATTTGCTATGAAAAATTAAATTAATAAGATAATTATTTTTTACGATCTGTTAAAGAGGCTAATCAAATGAGCATTATAGGCTCAGAAAAAAGCATTTCCGATCTTCTTGATAATCTTGATTCAGAAGTTAGAGAAGCGTTATACAAAAGCCTTGAAGGGAAAGAGATTACAAGAGAAGAGGCTTATCATATTATGAGAGTTGATAATCTTCAAGCATTAATTTCTGTAGCAGGCATAATTCGAGATAATGGTAAAGGGAAGCGCATAACATATTCAAGAAAGATATTCATACCATTGACAAATATTTGTAGAAACAGATGCGGATACTGTAGCTTTAGAAAGGAGCCTCATGATAAAGATGCAAAGATTATGAAGCCTGATGAGGTTCTATATTTTGCAAAGGCTGGTAGTAGAGCTAATTGCACAGAAGCCCTCTTTACTTTGGGTGAGAAGCCTGAGCAAAGGTATCGGGAAGTTAAGCAAGAGCTGAATAGATTAGGCTATAGTAGTACGTTAGAATACTTGAGGGATATGTGTGAGATGGTCATAAAGAAGACAGGTCTCCTTCCCCATACTAATCCAGGGGTAATGACGAAGAAGGAGTTGGCAGATCTAAAGGATGTAAATGCAAGCATGGGTTTGATGCTTGAGAATGTTAGTGATAGGTTATGTGATAAAGATGGTCCTCATGAATTTTCTCCAGGCAAAAGACCTAAGCTAAGATTGGCTACAATTGAGAGTGCTGGTCAGTTAAAGATACCCTTCACTACAGGTTTATTGATAGGTATAGGAGAATTTCCTTATGAAATAATAGATTCCCTTTACGCTATTAAGGAAATAAATGAAAAATACGACCATATCCAAGAGATAATAATTCAGAACTTTAGAGCAAAGCCAAACACTCCTATGCAATCACATAAAGAGCCTGATGTGAGAGATATTCTGAAAATTATAGCTTTAGCAAGAATCATCTTTCTTGGTAAAATGAATATACAAGCCCCACCAAACCTTAGCCATGAGTATAGCGCTTATTTATCAGCAGGGATAAACGACTGGGGTGGAATATCGCCTGTCACAAAAGACTTTGTAAACCCTGAAGCACCATGGCCTGAGATAGATATTCTTAAAAGAGTAACAGAGAAAAAAGGCTTTGAGTTGAAGGCTAGACTGCCTGTATATCCTGAATTTATAATGAACAAACCTGATTTCTTACCAGATTCTCTTAAAAGTTATATAATCTCTCTTGTTGATGATTTTGGCTTTGTAAAGGAGGCTTATGATTGAGTTTAAATCTAAATGATAATCTTCTTTCTTTTTTTGAAAAAATGATTCATGTAATAGATCCTGTGGTGGCATCGATTCTTGATAAAGCTATAGATGGTAAAGAGATTTCTGTAGAGGAAGGTGTCGAACTCTTTGAGGCTAATGGAATTGAAATGAATGCTTTGATACTTGTTGCTGATGAATTAAGACGCCAAAAGGTCGGAAATATAGTAACTTATGTGATAAACCGTAACATAAATTTCACAAATATATGCATAAAAAGGTGTGGATTCTGCGCCTTTAGCAGAGGATATAGAGATGAAGATAGCTATTTCCTACCAATAGAAGAAATAGTCCGTAAAGCAAAGGAAGCATGGGAGATGGGGGCAACAGAAGTTTGCATTCAAGCTAGCCTCCCACCAAGAATGGATGGATATCTTTACATTAATATCTGTAAAGCCATAAAAGAAGAGTTACCTGACATTCATATTCATGCTTTTTCTCCTGAAGAGATAGTTTATGGTGCTTTAAGATCAGGAGTAACTATTGAGGATTATTTGAAGATGTTAAAGGAAGCTGGCATAGGTAGCCTTCCTGGTACATCGGCAGAAATACTTGATGATGAGATAAGAAGGATAATATCTCCTGGTAGGATAAAAACAAAAGAATGGATAAAAGTGATTAAAACTGCCCATAGGCTTGGCATACCTACCACTTCAACTATAATGTATGGTCATATTGAGAATTCATTACATAAAGCTAAGCATATAGCGATAATAAGAGATATACAAAAAGAGACTCATGGAATAACTGAATTCGTGCCATTAAGTTTTGTTCATCATGAAGCTCCTATGTATAAAAAAGGCTTGAAAGGCGTTAGGGCAGGAGCTACAGGGGCAGAAGTCGTTAAGATGCATGCAGTATCTAGAATAATGCTAAATAATTACATAAATAACATACAAGTATCCTGGGTCAAGGAAGGAACAAAGCTTGCTCAATTCTGCTTGAACGCTGGTGCCAATGACCTTGGCGGTACTTTAATCGATGAGAGTATATCGAGGGCTGCTGGAGCAGCCTATGGACAATTCCTACATCCAAAGGATTTTAGAAGGATGATTAGAGATATGGGCAGAATCCCTGCTCAAAGATCGACTACTTATGATATATTGAAAATCTTTAAGGATGAAGAGAGTGATGATATACTGGACAAATTTGATGAGAGAAAGTTTTCTATTTTATAGATCTTTAACAATAGTGACAATCCTATCTACTAAATAATCTAGCATTAGCCTTCCTTTTTCTGCTGACGCTTTGCTAGGAGTGCCGATAACACCTGAATCGCTTATCTCTTTTGTTTTCCATGCAAATGCAACTTCTTTTTTTGATGGCTCAAAAGTTAGATGGGCTTTTAGTTTAGGAGGCTCGTCTATACACTTATCCATCATTACTTTATCTGGGCATATTGCAAGCATCAAAGATGTCTCAAGCTCATCTGCATGTCCCAACTCACCTTCTTTAGACTCTCTTATCTTGTTAAAGAATTTCATAGCAATGCTTAACAATGTGAAGGAGTATAACGATACATTCAATTCATCTTTTATGAGTTGAATGGCGCTCTCTATAATAGCTTTATTACCACCATGACCATTTATTATGAATATCTTCTTGAATCCGTGCTTTGCAAAGCTTGAGCATAAATCCTTTAAAAGGGATATTAGAGTTAAAGGGTCCAAAGATAAGGTTCCTGAAAATTCCATATGCTCAACGGAGAAGCCGAAGTTTATTGGAGGAGCTAGAGCTATATTAAGCTTATCTGCTACCCTTTTTGCTACCTCGAATGCTATTATAGTATCTGCGGATAAAGGAAGATGATGGCCATGCTGCTCTATGCTTCCTATTGGGATCAATACTTTATCAGTCCTTTTCTTGAGTTCCTCTACTTCTTGCCAAGTTAAATCTGGAAGGTAATTTTTCAAAATCTCACCTCAAAGGTTTGTAGATTAAAACCACTTCATCCCCATGCTGCTCAACCTTATGAAGTTTTACCTTAATGCCTTCATCAATCTTTTCAAAACCATTTCCCTCAACAAGAGTTATAGAATCTTTTCCCCCAACAATAAAAGGTCCTATTGTAACTTGTAACTCATCGAAAAAGCCTTGGCTTATAATGCTCCAATTTATATTCCCTCCTCCTTCTACAAGAATGCTCTTTATGCCCATATCTTTAAGGGCTTTGAGCAAGATCTTCAAATCAACCTTTTCTCCTTCCCCACAAACTATAACGTTTGCTCCAGCCTCTTTTAGTTTATTGATTCTATCAATAGGTGCTTTTTTTGTAACAGCTATAAAAGTTGGAGCGCTTTTATCTAAGATTATTCTTGAATCGATAGGAGTCCTAGCTCTGCTATCAACGACTATTCTTATAGGGTTCTTTCCCTCACAATACTTTACCTTTAAAGAAGGATCATCAATTAGGATTGTATTTATCCCGACCATTATAGCATCTACTGATGCTCTTAATTTGTGAACTCTAACGAGATCATCCTTGCTCGATATTTTAGAATCTCCCTTTTTTGTTGCTATCTTGCCATCTATCGTCATTGCTGAGTTGATTATTATATAAGGTCTATCGATCATTTCCATTTTGAATTACTTGAACTATTAAAATAACGCTCATATCTGATTGGTGGTAGTTGGTTTTTTATCAGGTGGTCAGGATTTTTTGAGTTCGGTCTTGATTTGTTGTAGTGTTGTGTGTATGATGGATCGCTTTGGATATCGGTTCCTTTATGCCTGG
>Ga0209225_1001202_pt1 | contig 26483 bp, 33 predicted proteins | sample WasSprMetagenome_FD_184732 | JGI IMG/M metagenome (GOLD analysis project Ga0209225, IMG submission 184732) | Sulfidic aquatic microbial communities from Washburn Spring, Yellowstone National Park, USA - WS (SPAdes) (version 3) | ecosystem: Environmental > Aquatic > Thermal springs > Hot (42-90C)... | reverse complement strand
AGTTTCCTGCAGGTATCACTACTGCTCTTGTATCTCTAATACCCATTTCCCTCGGGATAGTCATCCGCCCCCTTTCATCAACCCTTACTATTGCCATTTACCCATTTTTCAATTTTTAACCCAAAAATATAAGTTTTACCCAGTGCGCGCGCTTAAAAGCATAACTCCTAAGCTAATAAAAAGGTTCGTTAAAGGGTGGGGCCTCCTAAGGTAGTAGGGGCGCTGGAGGGTAGAAGCGGCTATGAATTCAAAATCAGAATTCCTTAAGGAGGACTTCCTAGAGCTGTTTAAGTAGCCTCCAAGTATCTACCCTGAGTTCAGAGTTCCTCGTGAGATCAGGCATCGACTTAATAGTGCGCGACCCAATTTACTCGTATTATTTGAAGCTGGTCAATGGCTAAGAGGGTTTTAGCACTAATCGGTGTAGTCGCAATAGTAGTCGGAATCCTGGGGGCTGCTTTTTAGACGCTCAGCCTACTTCCAATCAAACGCTTCGTTTAAGCGGATAATAATGATCGGAAAACAAACTCGTGTCAAATCCCTGCCTTGTTATAGAAGAAAGGCTGAGCTAAACCATACATAGATGGTTTGTGGTGCTTTTGACAGGTTCTGCACCAGTCCCAGAGAGAAAAATATAAGTATGGGTTATAGCTATAACTATAATTATGACTACTACTATTCAAGTCAGTAGAAGAACTAGGCAACTCCTAGATGCTTTAAAGAAGAAGCTGTTTGCGAAAAGCTACGATGAAGTCCTGCAAAAGCTCTTAGCTGAAAAGATGGAAATCCCTGCTTCTATGTTTGGTTCGAACCCTAAGCTTTCCCGGTTTAAGGAAGAGGAGGAAGCAGAATTTCATGAGCTATGAGTATGTGATTGACGCATATGCTTGGATAGAGTACTTCAGAGGCTCAAAGCCAGGGGAGGCGGCGAAGCACTATATCGAGGAGGAGGATTCAGCAACCCCGACAGTAGTAATCGCAGAGCTGAGCAGGAAACTGCTTAAGGAAATTGAAAGGGGGGTGGAAACGGTTGAAGGCAGCAGGGCAAAGCTAGAGTTCATTGGAACCATTACGGAGATCATAGACTTGTCGCGCGATATTGCGGAGCTCTCAGGCGAGATAGATGTCGATAGAAAGAACAAAGTGAGCAATTGGGGTTTAGCTGATTCGATAATATTGGCAACAGCACGAAGAGCAAATGCTAAGGTAGTTACGGGAGACAAGCATTTCACCGACTTGAAGAATGAAGTAGTGATGATAAGCAGGTAGGTAGCGTGCTGGAGATAAGATAAAAATAAAACAGTTTGAATTAAGCAGTTTCAGAATAATGCCGGTGGTATATTTTTCCTGAATTAACCGACTTTTAAAATAGTGCGTGTTCACAAGAATTCACTTTCTAAACTTTTCTGTACAGCTTGCTACACTCCTTGGCAGAGATAGCGCGCGCTACAGATATTATGAGTTCTAATGCTTCACTTCTATCCGGGTAGGCTGTTAGCGTGTGCTATAGACCTCGACAGGATCTACCCGACCCTGGCGAAGAGTAGTTTTCTCGCTTTTCCTAGCGCGCGCTGGGCATAAGCAACCATTTCCATAACGGAATCAGCTTAATGTCCTTCCCATCTATTTTTAAACGGTCTTCATAGTCCCAAGTTATCACTAAAAGATCTTTGCAATCAAATCGTTCATTAGCCTTTAACAGCGCTTCCAATTCCCTCCTCTCAATCTCGTCCCGGCTAGAAGCATAGGTGACCTGTATTAATCCTTTAACTTCAACGCCTTCCTGTAAAAGGAAATCGACCTCTCCCTGCTTGGCTTCTCTCCAGTAGAAAACTTCTAACAACGGCTTCCTATTCTGTCTTCTTTTTAATTCCAGGAAAACAGCATTCTCCATGAGCTTCCCGAAATCCTCGTGAAGCCTAATGACCTTTGAAAGGCCTGTGTCGCAAAGATATATCTTCTTTGGCCACGTTTCCCTTAAGTGAGCCTTCTCGGAATATTTTTTGAGGAAGAAGAATGAGACGGTATCCTCCAGGTTTGTCACATAGCTGTAGACAGTGTCTTTCGCAACGCTCAACCCACTACCCTTAGCCTTGTTAAATAATGAGGCTATGGAAACCTCCTTTGAAAAATTCTGGATTATGAAGGAGTGTAGAAACCTCGCTATTCCAATGTTCCTTATACCATGTCTCTCTATAAAATCCCTGAAAAGGATCAGATCAGAATACTCCCTCAGTATTTTTATCTTTGTCTCGTTAAGGACAACCTCGGGGAAGCCCCCGAACTCCAAGTATTCCCTTAGCAATGCTTTAATCTCCGCAGCCTCGTCCTCGGTTACCAGCTCCTTCACATTCTTACCCTTAGCTCTTAGGAATTCCCTAAAGCTGAAGGGAAGGAGCAGGAAGGATAAGGTCCTACCACGTAACCTGGTTGCGATCTCCCTTCCTAGGAGCCTTGAGGAGGAGCCCGTGATAAAAATCCTATGCTTCTTTAAATCGTGTAGTTCTCTGACAGCAATCTCCCACCCACTGACCTCCTGAACCTCATCCAGCAAGATGGATTTTGGAAAAACGTTAAATGTTTCAATAAAAATTCTTATGAGCCCCCTTATTTCTCGGTAACTTAAGCCTCTGAGCCTCGAATCCTCGAAATTCAAATAAACATGATCTCCAAGCTCCTTAGACAACTGAAAAAGATAGTATGTTTTCCCGCTCCTCCTCGGCCCAATTATAGATACGATGAATCCTGAGTTCATAGGCACCTCCAGCTCCCTAGGGATTATCTGAGGCTTGAGACCGGAATACTCCAGAAAATAATCTACTATCTTGCCCTTTTCCATGGATGTATTCTTAAATAAGTAGTATTTAAATTTTATCCCTATTATAAGGAAATTTTTGAAAAAAATTATCCTCCTTATAAGGAACTTATAAGATCCTTAAAGCTCGCTTTTTCACTCGGGCGTAGCGCGCTCAGTTATGATGCCGGCCAAGTGATATGTATCCAGGGAATGCTCGAACCTAGAATGCTCAGCACCATGGAAAACTAGGTCTGTGAAAGCAAGCTGCTTTATTCTCCGTAGACGTTGAAAAAACGGTGAATCAATGATTTTTAGAAAACGCTCGTCAACCTCTATGAACCCATGTATAGGGCCGCGAAAATACTTGTACGTCCTTCTACTCATGGTGAAGGCTCATGATCATCGGTTACTGGTCAACCAGTTTCTCGCGCATGAGGAACATCCAAGCATCCTCCCTCATTTCCCTGAACTCCTCTTCATTACGCTGCTCACGAAGGTTATATTGATATAATTAATCTTCTATTAAAGAAGAAAGCGGACCCTAACATTAAAGATAACCATGGCAGAACCTTGCTTCATGATGCTGCTTTGGGAGGTCATGTCGATGTGATTAAGCTTCTGCTTGATATGGGAATGGACTTAAATTCTAGAGACGAAGATGGCAGAACCCTCCTCCATTATGCTGCTTCTAGAGATTTTATGGAGGCGATTAGATCCTTTGGGAGGATGGAGACGTGGCCTATTATCAACGGTAAATTTAACCCGGCTCCCCTCTATATCGCCGCCTCTAGAAAACGCGTTGACACGGTGATTTTCCTGTTGAAAAGAGGTGCAGACCCCAACGCTAGAGATAAGCATGGCAGGACCCCGCTTCATGAAGCCGCCTCTTGGGCTAATATCGATGCATTCTTGGAGTTTCTAAAAGGAGTAGAAAAGGTGCTAGAGAAACATGGCGAGGGCAGGATTGACATAGCTTCTATCCAAACCATTGCTTACGAGGGCAGTGTCGATATAGTCGAGCTCTTACTTGGGAAGGGTGCCGATCTTAACGCGAGGGATAATAAGGGCCGAACCCCTCTCCACTATGCTGCTGCCAATGGCAACGTCGACGTAATCGAGCTTTTGCTGAAGGAGGGTGCTGATCTTAATGCGAGGGATAATGAGGGCCGGACCCCCCTTCATCAAGCTGCATCTGAAGGCAATATTGACGCGGTTAGGTTTCTGCTCGAAAAAGGTGCGGACCCAAGTGTTAAAGATAGTTTTGGCAGGACTCCTCTTCATGAGGCTGCTTACGAGGGACATATCGATGTGGCTAGGCTTTTGTTAGAAATGAGGGTTGATCCGAATACTAGAGACAAAACCGGTAAAACGCCTCTCCACTATGCTGCCTCCGAGGGCCACGTCGATTTAGTCAAGCTCCTGTTGGAAAGAGGTGCGGATCCGAATGCTAGGGCTGAAAACGGTCGGACTCCCCTCCACTTCGCCGCTCGCTGGGGTCACGCTAACATGGTTAGGCTTTTGACGGATGGCGGTGCCGATCCTCACGTTAGGGACGCATATGGAAAGACACCGCTCGATTACGCGCAAGAAAATGTTGCAGGGCTCCTTAAGAATTGAGACAAACAGCTTAGAAGAAATTTTTAATCTTATGTGCTACGTCTTTATAAAATGGCCATACTCCCAGGAATATGTTTCTCGCTAAAAATTTATACAGGTTGTGATGAATCTCAACCGGATGTGCAGAAGGCTTAGAACTCTTTCGGATTTTTAGTCTTGAGAGTACTCGCTTATGGATTTCAGCCTTCTATATGCATCGATACATTTTTCCAACCATATGGGAACGCGCTTAATAGTTTCCGGGAGACTAGGGCTCTTGAAATCCAATCTTATGCTACACTTCATACAATGCTCGAGGTCATTGATGCTCTTGCATATTCTGGGCTCCGCTTTCCATACTTCATACAACTCGACAAAATGAGCCTCCTGTAAGGAGACCTCTATTAGTTCGCTATTTCTCACCTCTTCGAGACACTTGATCACCTCCTTTAATAACTCTGCGAACGATGGGCTGAATTCCCCCGCCCAAGTTAAATTCTCCTTATTCAGGAAGTAGCTCGGAATGATGGCTTTAAGCTCCATCGGCTCCTTCAGAATCCTATATGTCAACTTATAGTATCTCTCGCGCAGAGATTCAGGTCCCTCCTTCAAATCCTCGACGCTGATTCCAGCATCTCTCGCTATGGCCCTCTGAACCGACGGGAACAAGTCTACGGGGGGACTGAAGAAGCTTACAACGCCATGTTTACCCAGCTCCACTTGGACAAGGCGATCTTTAAGGACATGCCAATCAAGCCCACTCTTCGACTTACCGGTGGTGCGAAGCCATCCGTTCACGTAATACGTATCAACAGCGATCCTTCCCCCATCACCTGGCTCCGCGTCCACTGCCCAGATTGGCAGATCCAAAAGTACCTCCAAGATGTCTCTCAATGCAAAGAGTTCCTCACTCATACCGATTTCCCTACAGATCCTTAGTCTCTCCTTCACCCACCTGTTCCAGGTTCGTTTCATTACCTTGACGCCCAGAATTATCCTATTGTATAGCTTCCTCAGCGGAAGGTCCTTGTAGGGAAAGACTATGTAGAAGTATAGGTCTGGCATATAATCTTGAAAGAGGATTATCTCACGACTGCCGAATGAAAAGCGAATATCCACTCCCGTCTCGCTTCTCCCCTCCTCAGCCACCATTAAGCCGGCTCTGACGAACCTACTGGTAGTTGAAGCCTTTTCGTCAAACCCCTCGCTATCGATTTTCTCCCGCAAGTCAAACCAATCCACATTCAGCCTATTGAGCTCCTCCCTTATCGCTGAAGTTACTCCCTTGAACCTGTGTAGGAGTGCATGGGGGCTCTCGATGATTACGAGACCTCCTACCCATTGACCGGTAACCAGATCCTTCATCTCCGCGTTCGGCTCCAGACGAATCCTTTTCACCGGGATGATGGAGTAGTCGTATCGCCAGAGCTTCCTTAGCTCGTTAAGCGCGATCTCGGAGCCTATTAGACTGCGGACCTTACGCATGTAAAGATCGTTAAGCTCATCCTTTAATTGGGGGACGAGCTCGCAGCCCTCCTTCTTCTTCCATTCAAACGGGTACCCAAGAACCGAATTTAAACCTCTTTCTAACGACTCCTTAAACCTCATTATGCGTCCGGGATGCTCATCGAAAATATAGGCTAACTCACGTATGAATCCTTCACTCTTGCTTTCACCCATTTTATAGTATTCTCAGAATCTTCCCACTTAACCCTTCTGTCCGTGCTTTGACGAGGCTATGTAGACTTATAACGTCAAGATTAATAGAAGCCGAATATAACATTAAAGGCCTATTACAGAGGAAAATCTCGCTTCGTTCTATTTTGACTCAAAGCATCATGTTGACAATCCGAAATTTAAACTTTAAGATGAAGAGAAAATCGGCATCTATAAGCTCCTACCGCACGCTGCGCGCGCTGAAGGAAATAGTGAGGACATAGATGGGGAAGATGCTGGTGGAAATTGACAACGTAGAGTTTGACAGCCGTTTCTGAAGATATTATGGTTATATAGGCGAGATGATGGCTGAGGAATTTCTCGTAAGAAGAGGGTTTAGCGCGCGCTTCTCAATTCATCATCTGAGATTCTTCATCATATTCATCAAAACTAGGACTTAGAACATCTTCCTGATTGCCCGATAAATATTCCATTAGATCTTCTTAGCGCACGCTATAGTAAGGGAAGCCTTAAAGAAAGACCTGAATGAAAAGCTTTTAAGTCTCAGTCAGCAAATTACATTTGGTGTTCCTCAATGAGGTCTAGGCTTTCAAGCATGGGTGAAAGAGTTTACGAGTTGAACAAGGGTATCCTCGAAAGGGATTATATGGGAAAGATCGTTGCCCTATGCGAGAAGGGCGTGGCTGGGATAGGGGATAGCCTTGAAGAGGTTTACAGAAAAGCTAGGGAAAAGTATCCGGGGGAAGTATTCTACATAAGAAGGGTTGGACCTTGCCCAGCAGTAACCTACATGTTTCTCCTATAGCTTATAAGGACAACAACCCGATAGTTTCCATTAAGGTTAAGGGTGTAACGGAAGTCGAGTTAGATGCTTATGTTGATTCAGGAGCGGGCATAAGCCTTATTCCGAGGAGCGTTGCCAGAAAGCTTGGTTTAGAATATGTCGGCGAGACGCCTATCATAACAGGCAAAGGTAAGTCGGTGCTTGAGCTTTACAGGGCAGTTATCGGTTTTCATGGAAGAGATTTTAAACTCATAGTTGCAGGTCAAGACTTACCGAAGCAATCGCCAATAAAGGCCTTGCTAGGAAGGGATATTATGGATAATTTCAGGGTTTGCTTTGATGGAAGGAGGAAGGAATTAGAATTCATGCAGTCGAAGAACGACGATGGCTTAAAATTTTAGTTTAGATGATTTCTCTTCTTGCGCGCGCCGGCTTATGTCGAGGTTTTGCTTTCAATTGGAGCTGGTAAGAATTATGCTTCTTCCATAGCAAGACACTTGAAGAAGAAACAACCGACTGTTACGGAGCAGTTGACACGGTTGGAAAGCCTCAAGTTGGTTAAGCCATCGTCAAGGGGAAAGTCAAAAGAGTACAAAGTCAATTGAGAATTATTGTTAGCAGTATTCTATGAAGTGATTAAGGAAACGAGGAAGGTGAGAAAAGAGTATTTGACAAAGGAAGAAAAAATGGTTCCTCCTGATTTAATAAAAGTGTTTCTATGAGAATACTTTGAGACTTTCTTAGAATTGGCGCGCTATAGGTTTGAAGCCGGACAATTCCTGATGGGAAAAGAATTTAAAGGCAAGTCCTATTTAGGGTAACGAGCTGCTATGTCGATTCTAACGGTGGAGGAAAGAGAACTGTTGAAGAAGGCAACCACCTTAATGGAGGAGTTGCTGGAAATGATTGAGTTATGCAGGATAGGAAATCTTTGGTAGTTTAAAGCTTCTTAATTCTGTATCTTCCTAGTTCAAGCACTGTTATAGAATTAACCAGTTCATTAACATTGATCTCCTTTAGAAACTCTTCGAAAACTCTTTTAATTTTGCTGGCTGTGAAATAGTAGGGTAACCTGACCAGCAATAGCCCAAATCCCCTCTCCTTCATGAATTCTTCGGCAAAACCAAGGTCTCTGGTGACAATTATGCATTCGTTTCTGTTGCGTAATCGAAAACCTCCTCATCGGTTGCAGGGCCAAGAATATCCCTGACGCGAATAGCCTCATGACCATGCCTACTGAGAACCTCTGCTAAAGAATACGGTAAGTCAGCATCTATTAAAAACTTCATGCCTTAATCTTCAGTGGACGCACTTCTTCCCCGATCACAAACCTCGCAGCATACTCGATAGCAGCAATAATGTCCTCCCTCTCAACATTGTATTCCCTCTCTATTTCCTCGTAGCTCATCCCACTTATCAAGCTGCCTAAGATAACCTCTACAGGGACTCTAGTCCCCTTAATCACGGGCTTACCATGCATTATTTTTGGATCCACTACTATTCTTTCCATACAGTAGATTTAACCCGGCGACATCTTATAAAGCTTGCCTAACGTGAAAGGTACACGAGTCCAGCCAGAGAAAACCAGAAACGTTATTGAGATATTAAAAGCCAAAAAGACGATTCAAAACTATTCCTCATCAGGGTCAACCTTGACTAGCGCGCACGCTAGCAAAATCGTTCTTCATATGCCTCAAGGCAAGAGAGGGAATGCATTTTACGATAGCCTTGGAGGAGGTGAAGGAGGAGGTGGCGGGAGACGGGGTCGAGATCTCGCTCTTTTTATCAAGAACGATATAAGGGATATAGAGGCCACTATTATAACAACCAGGGTTACGTAGAATTCATTACTAAGCGTCTTTTCCCACCTCGCTATTAATACCTTTGGAGAATTCATAACGATCTGTATCTCAAGGCTTTCTCCGTATGCGTCTCTTTTCCAGTGCGCCATATGGAGAAACTTGCCCTTTAGTTAACGATACACAGGTTATACGGCGTAAAGGACCGTGTAGTAGAAGTATATCAGGTAAACTCCTATAACAGCGAGGAATATGCCGCTGATCCTCTGGAGCCACGGTGTCACTCCAATAATTCTTTCTAGCATAAATTTCTTAGCCTTGGCTACGAGGACTGTGATTATGACTAGTGGGAACCCCATACCAAGGGCATAAATTAGGAATGTGATAATGCCATGGAGAGGCCCACCGACAGCAATTGCATAGAACAGAATCGAGAAAAATATTGGAGCGGAGCATCCCATGGTAGCTAAGCCGTAAACTGCGCCATAGAGGAAAATGCCGATAAGACCCTTTCGTTTTGGAACCCTTATCCGTGCCCAAAAAGCTGGAAGTCTGATCTCTATCATCATGGCAACACCCATAAGGATCACGGCTGGACCTGCGACTAGTTCAAAGAGTGGCATGTACTGAGGTACAAAATTGCCCAGTACGGAGGCGACAGTGCCAATCACAGAGAACACTGCGATTAGGCCTAGAGCGCAGGCAACTCCGCTCGGAACCGCCTTTTCCAAGGAAGCTTTAGTTCCTATATAATATGATATATAGCCTGGGAGCATTGGAAAGCCGCACGGAGAAAAAAGCGCAAATATACCAGCAGTGAGGAGAAATGCCGATTCCGAGAGGTCAGGAAACAATCATTTCGCCTCGACAAGCGCTTAGCTCATTAGATGATCGATCTCTTGGATTAATATCGATGCGTCCGTCACACCTGTGTGAGTGAACATAAGGTAACCTTTCTGATCTATTATAACAGTTTTAGGGATGGCCGTAACTTGGTAGGCCTCAGCCAAGTTGGCTGTGTCCCTGGTCCAGATCCATGTTGCATATGGAAATTGTTGGGCAAAAGCCCTTAGCACTTCTGTGGATTCTCTGGGGTCAACATCAATTGATATTAAAACGATTTTGCTCCCATATTTTTCCCAAACGACTTTAAAATGGGGTATCTGAAGCCTGCATGGACCACACCATGTAGCCATGAAATCTAGGACCACCACCTTCCCCCTAAAGTCACTTAAACGGAAAATATTCCCGTTTAAGTCGGTTAGGGAAAAGTCTGGAGCCACGGTTTCCTCTGGTTGGAGCAAGTACCAGCCGCCCGCAACAGCAGCGATGATAACTCCTAGAAGGATCAACATTTTCGGTTCATACTTCCATTTCCTTAGCATTCCAACTCATCTCTTTACCATCTCTTTGGTTTGGATGTAGGCTCCGTGCCAGTTATGATACCAGACCTGACCCGTGTAGGCGTTCACGCTGAGCATACCATAGGTTTTCCCGTCCTTTTCGACATGGATCGTGTAGTACCCGTAGAAGGGATGCGCATCCCCAGCTATAGCGCCTGGAAGGTATGTGTCCATCCATCTCTGAGCATACTCCTTCGCCTGATCCACACTGACCGATTTATTTCCGATCCTTGCCATCCAGCCAATCATGCCATGCATCCCATACTTGGTGTTCCACATAATGTTCGGTCCCTGTTCGGGTCGAATGTAGCTGTTGCCCATCATTTTCATCATCCCTCCTGTGCCCGGCTTATCGATGATCATCTCAAACGCCCCAATGCCCGTGCCCCTCTCGTAATAGACAACGTAGAAGTTAAGCTCGAACTCCATGATCTCGTCAATCGCCAAATCCTCGTTGTTTAATGACTTTAAATAGTTCTCAGCGATCCTGATCGCATCGTCCATTGTGACTAGGCCTTGCCACCCAACCCCCACGCCCTGCATTGGACACATTATTCCAAGCCCCCACATGGCAAAGGGTGCCAGAGAAAATATAAGTCCAAGGGACCCCGCTATGATTAACGCTATTCCTATCGTTATCCTGTTTTTGCTCCGGCTCAGGATTCCAACTCCTCCTTCATCTTCAGGTACTGTTCCCTCGTGATCTCGCCCCTAGCGTATCGTTCCTTTAGGATCTCAAGGGCCCTTCCCTCGCCCTTGGATTCTGATCCACCTTGTCCGGCAAGTTCCGTAATCAGGTAGTAGGCTCCAAGCACTATCAATACCAGAAAAACGATGAGTATCAGAGGCATGAACCACCATCCGTATCCCATCATGCCCATCATCCCCAGCATGTAACCGCCCCCTATCCCCCACATCAACACGGGCAGGATGACTATCAACACCCCGAGAACCACGAGCAGCAGGATAAGGTCCCTCTTTTTCTCAGACATGTCCCCTACCCCCTAATCTGCGCGCGTGCTAATATAAATTTTTTCCGAAAAATAAGTTGAAACATGCTCTAAGTATCTTGAGCTATCTTAAGACCCCTTTTCTTGTCGTTCAACGGTTGAAATCAAGTTTGAACCTTCATATAGAGCGGGAGTGTGTCTAAAGACCTCCGACGCTTATTTCCCTTGGACCTTTTACCTCCTACTTTTCTTACAAGCTCCTTAGAGGTCTTGGTTGATAATTTTAGAATCTGCATTTCGACTCAGGAAGCGTAATCGAAAACGGCGCGTCTAGGCGCTGCTGATAGGTCAACTCACAATTACCTTAGCCATTTTGTAACTCGTATCACGTTCATGTGATAATTTTAAATATTACGCTAAAGTTCCTGTTGGTTATGGTCAAGGCCGAAGTTAAGGTTTTAAACGGTGGGCCAACTCTTCTGATAAACAGTAAACCTGTTTTCCCAATGCTTTATTTGCGTCATCCCTCCTCAATAAGTGCACAACGCGCACGCTATTTCGCTTATGTGGTGTTCACATTCAAACATTCAGGAGGAATATTGGAGATTTTGTTGATTTATGAGAAGGTGAAAGCCTCATGACAGACGTTAAGGATAGAAAGAAAGCATTAGTATGCATGATGCGCTTCAGTCCTCGGAAGGAAGATTACACCTATGATTTCTCAAATCTCGATAAATATCTTAAAGGGTTGTTAGATGCGGACCCCAAGGCTTACATACTATTTGGGATTCAGTTAGAGATGCTGGCTTAATTAACTTTACCTCGCTAATACAAGGCTGCTTGAAATGGATTTTTGATGACTATAGCGTGCGCTGACGGTGAGAATATCGACGTTTTCCTGACAGCCTTTGAAGGTGTCTTCGCGCCAACTAGGTTCAACGAACTGTTTGAAAAACTTATGATGTCTAAGAATCAAGCAGATTCCAGCTTCGGCTAAGAATCCTAGCACCAAGATTTATAGCTCGCTTGCGCGCTTTTAAAATACTGGATTTGCCAGCTTCCTCCAGCTTATTTTTGATCCTTCTTTTTCCCGGATTGGACGGTCTAAAGGCTTAATAATGTCTTTAAACCTTCTAGGGCTGGAATACGATGAATCTTAAGAGGCCTATTCATCTCGACAGGATTACTATTGACCCGGATGTTATGGGTGGCCAGCCATGCATTAGAGGATTAAGGATTCCAGTATCTCTCATAATCAAGCTGATAGCTTCAGGCAAGAGCGTTAAAGAAATACTGGATAACTACCCTGAGCTTGAGGAGGAGGACGTTAGACAGGCTTTAGAGTACGCTGCCTGGGCGACCACGGAAGCAAGCATACCAATGATCCCATGAGACTCCTAGCTAACATGTGCATATCGCCCAAGACAGTTGAATTTCGCGCGCGCTAGTTCTAGGTCAACACCGAAATATTCATGGATCAGTATGTCTCTCATCCCAGCTATCCTCTTCCACGGAATATCAGGATATTTTTCTCTTATCTCACCCGGAATATGTTTAACGGCTTCCCCAATAACCTCGATCCTCCTGATCACGGCATCCTGCTTCTCCATCGAGGCGAGGAATTCCTCCTTAGACAAACCTTTAATGTAACTTTCTATCGCATATATGCTTTCCAAAATATGTTTGATGAAGACCTCCGGGTCCTTCCTCATAAGATTATCGTCTGCTCCTGCAGAATCCTATCTTTCAAAAGAGGATGTAAGGATTTATATGTCAGGACGTCCACCTTCCTTCCTAAAGCCTCTTCCAAATCCATCTTGAGACCAACTAGGTCGAGCAGGCTCTTCCCCTCTTCGAACTCAACGAGAATATCAATATCACTGTCTTCCCTCTCCTCTCCCCTCGCAAAAGAGCCAAAAACAGAGGCTCTTCTAATACCGTAACGCTTTAATATGGGAAGTATCCTACTTCTTACCTCTTCCAGCTTCATCCGTACCTAGTTAACCTACTTATTTTTAATATTATTTCTCTTATAAGGTTTTCTTGAACAATTATCTTTCTATTTTTACCGGGAACCATGTACCGTACATAAGCGCGCGCTCCAGGTTCTCAAGTTTTTTCGACATCAAGCCTTCTCAGAATAACCGGCGCGCGCTACACCATCCTCTCTTAAATACTTTTTTCCACTACGCGCAAGATTCAGAAGGAAGCGTTGATTATAACATAACTGATAAAACTCCTTAGCGCGTGCTAAACGTGAAAGAGGCTATCGAACTGGCTTAGCATTTGAGGGGGACAGAAATTTATAGTTAGTGTTTATCAATCTGAACACTTATATGCTCTCTCCGTAATAGAACTACTGTATGCCAGAGGTAATGGTTGACCTACCGGAGGACTTGGTGAAGGAGTTGGAAAAAATATCGAAACTAGATTTATCTATGGTTGTCAGCAGGCTACTGAAAGAAAAACTCGCGAGGATAGCTAGACTCGAGAAAATCATCTCTAAAAGCAAGCTTTCCGAGGAAAAAGCAGGGAAATCGCGGATGAAATCAACCTCTCTCTGTCAAAGGAGTATGACAAGCTGTACAGAAAAGTTTAGAAGTGAATTCTTGTGATCATTGTTGTAGCGCGCGCTCAAGCTTATTCCTGACGTAGAGCTTGCGACGGAACAAACATAAAATTCAGGCAGGACATTTTGTGGCCAGCAAACTGATAAGATTATTAGATATAGCTCCGAGGATTTGGGGGGGAGGGAAGCTGGATGTGCATCGAGAGTTAATCATGCGGCAGAAGAGCGGCATTAGCACTCCGGTCAATACGTTAGGGAGACAGTTATGGTAAGTGTCTTTCGTATTCCATGCCTGTCTATCAGATTTCCCATCGGCACTTGAGCAACCGCAGGCAACAACGCCACTGTAAGTATGACTCCAATCAGCAGAATAGGAATTCCTTCATCGCTAAGAAACACTGAAAGAAACAAATAGTAGACGTTAATAAGCGTAAGACACGACTATAAGGAAAACAGTTTTTGCAAATCGACTATTGCGCATATATCCTCACAGCGCAGCGCGCTGATATCGAAAGGTGAATGTTGCCTCTGATCACCAGATATTATACAAATTTTATTGGCAAGTCCTCGCGTTTAAGATAGAGGTTTGGTGGCATAAATTCAGTCGTCATTGCCATTATTTTGACCCCGACCCTGGCAGCATTTGCTAGCAGACTTGCAAATTCCGGGTCAACTTCCCTGAAGGGCTCAAACGACTGCGCATCGGGCCTCTGAATGATGAAGATTACGTAGCATCTCACCCCTTTCTCCGCTAACCTCGACAAAATCGCAAGATGCCGCCTCCCCCGCACAGTCGGCCTATCTGGGAACTTCGCAACACCTTTTTCAACATGCGTGCAGGACTTCACTTCCACATAAACATGTCTATTTTTTGTGTTGCGGAGAACGAAGTCAATCCGCCCGTAATTCGGAACCAAGCGCTCACGTGAAGATATCACGTAACCTCTAAACTCGCTTAGAATTCCCTTATCAACTGCAGTTGAGAAAATGGTATTTGCAAAAGACGAGTTCACGGTCACATAGAACTTGCTCAGCCGGACGGCGAAGGCGCTGAAGTTGGTTTTGCGTCCTTCAATTGTTGCCGGCTCGCAGAGGACCTCGCGGCCTGGTGCTATGACGGTGTGTAGCTTGCCAGGATTTGGGAAGTAAACTCTTTCGACGGAAGAGTTCATCCTCACGCGAAGAATGAACCTATTTGGTCTATCGACTATCTTGCCCGACCTAAATGGTCCTGTGCATTTTAGGAGCAGCTTTCTCATCGTTGGTTCGTTAGACAAGTCGAGCTATAAGCATTCCGCCTGCACGAAACTGCAATAGCATGTACAGGTTTCTCTGCAAATTAGAAGCATCCACAACAATTACTATAACGTCTGGGCGTTCCTCTAGGGCCCCTCTTTTGGCTGCCCCTTGGTTGTCTGATACCGCGCTGATACATAAGTGCGGGGAAGATCGATTATGCCAATCTTAAGGCCATCATGTGCCGTAAACCTATAGCACGCACTCTAGATGAAGAAGTGAGGAACATGCAAAACATTCGTTCCCTTAATCTTTTCCAGTCCGAACTCGTCTTCCGTGAAGACCAAGGCTTTCTTAGGCCTGTAGGCTTCTAAGAATCCTTGGAATCCTCCTCCCAATTTCCTTCGCGTCTTCACTTCTATCGGGATTACTTCGCCATTCGTTCTGATTATAAAGTCAACCTCCATCTTCCCTGTGGTCCGCCAGTACCTGATCTCCTTTTCGAAACTTAAGCTCATTCAGTATGAAGTTTTCAATAAGACTACCCCTATCCGTTCTGCTTCCGGTTTGAACGAAATTGTTTATGGCCGCGTTTCTCAAGCCAAGGTCATTAAAGTAAATCTTCCTCGTCTTTTTAAGCTCGGTTGTGAGGTTTTTGTGAAAAGGCTTGACGAGGCGCGTGTGGTTCACACAGGCATTCGAATATGTTCCACCGGACGAGAGGGAAAATTTCTTCCAGGATTTAAGAAGAATACTCAAATCTGGTGGACGCGTCTTCCTAAACGTTGCGAAGGTTCCGAACGAATGCTCTTTCATATCATACCTGAAAAACTACCTCTACTAGAAGATCGTAAGCGCGCGCTAAAAAGGCAGCCTGTCATATGGGGGAGAATATATCTATAAACTACATCTCAAACATTATACTGGCTGGCACTACCGTGCCGTGGTCCTCACAAGAAGAATAGAAAAAACCTTCAAAAAGGTCGGCTTCAAAACGATAAAAACAAGATATAATGAAAACGGCTACCTAACATATCTGCTTCAAGCCCACTAAGAGCTTCAAAACCACGCTAGCATGCGTTTGCGCGCACGCTATGGCTTAAGTTTCACTCCACTTGAAGTCTTTCTAGGCGCACTTTTCACGCTAATGTTGCTAGCAGTAGGCGGCGGCGGTTTCAGTCGCTCGTGCTCTTCTGGATGAGAATTACGCCAATAGTAGTTGGACAATGAGGGCTAATAGTCGGACTCCTAAAGCCAAGAAGGAAGTTTGATGACTAGCGCGCGCCGCAGCAACCATGTTTTCAATAAACATCGTGTTAAGCCTAGCGCTCAGCCTACTGGCTGTAATAGCAGGTCTCGTAGATGGACCTTAACATGCTTGGCAACCGGTAGCGTGCGAACCGAAAAACTGATAAACTCATCGTACTATGCATTTATTTATGTTAAGTCTTAATGGAAAGTGGAAACTTTACTTTGGACCTCAGCAAGAATCGGTTCAGAATATGGAAGAAGCAAAAAGAAAGTTTAGGTGTATAGAGGCTACTGTTCCTGGTGATACTTACCTTGACCTTATCGGGGCAGGAATCATTGAAGATCCTTTTTTTGGAAGAAACTACTTAAATTTGAGGAAGTACGAGTTCTATCAATGGTGGTATGAAAAAGACTTTATTCTTCCTAAAGAGTTTTTTGATAAAAATTGCAAGCTTATATTTCACGGAATAGATACGGTAGCAACGATTTGGCTTAACAACAATCTAGTAGGTAAAACTCATAATATGTTCATTGAACACTCTTTTGATGTGACAAACCTTCTGAAGGAAAACAATACCATTGTAGTAAAAATAGACTCTCCAATACTTTGGGCGAGGGAAAAAAGTTACGAAGCAACTGTGCTCTCTTGGGAAGGAAGAGAAGAAGCAGCTTGGCTAAGAAAAGCACAGCATTCTTTTGGGTGGGATATAGCTCCTAGAATTGTTTCAAGCGGAATATGGAGAGATGTAGAACTTAAAGTTATGAAAGATACAGAAATAGAAGAGCTTTACATTGCTACAGTAAGCGTAGATGAGAACTCAGCTATTCTCGACGTCTTCTTTAAGATTAGGACAAACATGGTTTACTTCGAAGAATTTAAGTTAAAGTTTACTTTTGTTGATAAAAATGGGAACGAACAATCTTTCGAATTTCCGGTCGAATTTATAGCGGGACATGTAAGAATAAGCTTGCAACACCCTATTTTATGGTGGCCAAAAGGTTATGGGGAGCCTCACCTCTATAAAGTAAAATGTGAACTTATTCACAACGGGGAAGTCTTAGACGTAAAGATAAACAACTTTGGAGTCAGGACAGTTCATCTCGAAAGAACAGAAACCGCTGAAGAAGACGGAACCTTTAGATTTATAATAAACGGTGTTCCTTTAAGGTTAAGAGGTTCAAACTGGGTACCGTTGGACGCTTTTCATTCAAGAGATAAAGAAAGACTCCTGTCCGTCTTAAAGCTGTTTGATGACTTAGGCTGTAACATAATTCGATGCTGGGGAGGAGGAGTTTACGAACCAGACGAGTTCTTTAATTTCTGCGATGAGCATGGAATTGCAGTTTGGCAAGACTTTGCAATGGCATGCGCAAGATATCCTCAAGACGAGGAGTTTCAGAAGGAAATATATGAAGAGGCAAAGAAGATCATAAAAAGGTTGAGAAATCATCCAAGCTTAATCCTTTGGTGCGGTGATAACGAGTGTGATTATGCATACATTTCAGAGAATCTTCGACCTTCAGACAACCTGCTAACGAGAAAAGTCTTACCATCAGTATGTAAGCAATTAGATCCTTATAGGCCATACGTTCCTTCTTCGCCATATCTTTCTGATAAAGTTGTTGGTCAAAGTGAAAGGTTTTCTCCACCAGAAATGCACTTGTGGGGGCCTAGAGATTACTACAAGAGCCGGTTCTATACAGAAAGTAAAGCTTCCTTCATTAGTGAGATAGGCTATCATGGTTGTCCAAGGCTAGAAAGTCTAAAGAAGTTCATTCCTGAAGGTTACTTATGGCCTTGGAATAACGAATACTGGAGAGCTCATGCAGTAGATCACTGGAAAACAAGAAAAAGAGAGTACAACAGAATTGAGCTTATGGCTAACCAGGTGAAAGAACTTTTCGGTTTCATTCCCGAAAACCTTAACGACTTTATACTTGCAAGTCAAATTACTCAAGCCGAAGCATTAAAGTTCTTCGTGGAAAGAGCTCGACTATCTAACAAAATCTGGGGCATCATATGGTGGAATGTTATAGATTGTTGGCCCCAAATTTCAGATGCTATTGTCGACTACTACTTCAACAAAAAGCTTGCTTATTATTACGTAAAGAGAGTTCAAGAACCTTTCTGTATAATGGTAAGTGAACCTGAGGAGTGGCATATAAAAGTAGTTGGGGTAAACGATACCTTTTTGGAAAAGACAGGAAGTCACAGAGTTTTTGATGCTGATACAAAAGAAGAGTTAAGCTCAGGCGATTTTTCAATTAGTCCCTATAGCAAGGCTACTCTAGGAAAAATTAGAGTAAGTAGAGGAGAACAAAAAATGCTTGTCATAGAATGGGAAACAGACGGTAAAAAATTTTTGAATCACTACTTACTTGGAAGCCCGCCGTTTAACCTAACTAAATACATAGAGTGGATGAAAACACTACAACTTTCTTACTGAAGTTAAAATTTATTCTGTGTTTATTTTTCTACAATTTCGTTAGCTAAGCGTAACTCTAGAATTTTCACCTCTTTACGGATCTATGTTCTTTTCTTGCATATAACTTATAATGCTGTTCGCCATCCTTGTAGCGCGCGCCAAGGCTACTGATTTACTTTAGCTGGTTAAGAATCGCATATTGCTTCGTGTCTAAGAAAAGGTTAAATATTTTTCTTACATAGCATTCTTATTGAGAAAATATGATTGTGGATTCTCATGTTTATTTAAAGCATGGAGACATCGCAAAAACAGAATAGCGCGCACCATCAAGGGAGTAACGTCTTTATGAGCTCGTCCATACGGATGTCAAAAGATGTCTTAGGATTGATTGTCCGCAATGGCTCACACCACTAGGGTGGAAAGACAAGTGAAGGCCTGTTACCGTCGAAATCATAGTATCTGAAGGATACTGAACTAGAGTTCCTGCTTTACCGTTTTCACATGCTTTTTAGCTTTTCAAGTAGTTCGTTAAACCTTTCTGGCGTCAGGAAGCCTTCAATAACCATTTGGAGGACGTCGACTTCTTTGCTGTCAAACCTTACAGCCCAGCCGAGACGGTTATCCGCTTCAACCCATTTCCCATTTTTGTTTCTGACGATGACTTCTCCGATGTAGCTTGCTGTGCTTAATGCATAGAGCGCTAGCGCGATGTTCACAGAATCTCTTGAGCCCTTAATGTCTTCTAAAAGCCTGCTGGTCACGTTTCCCAGGTTTTTAAGGGATTCCAAGCTGTAGTCCAGCTTCACACCAAGCTTGTCTTCTACCCTCTTAACGTATTTCTCAGCGATCTCGGGCAGTATTCTTGCATCCTTCACAAGCTTCCTCCTGTACCCGGGTGGTGCGCTAAGCTCCTTTGCGTTCCAGCTTAGCACGATGAGGTTCCAAAGTGCTGCGAAGCCGAACATCTGCCTCCAGTACAGAAGGAACAGGGGTATGTTGACGATTATGAGAAGCAGGTTGGATAAGGGCCCCATCCTCCTTATTCTGAAGACATCCTGCATCGTCATAGGCTTCTCGGTTGAAACCCTGGTGACTGCGAGAGCATTAGGCTCCTCCGATGCTCTTATCTCCGCCTTTAAACCTGCTGCTCTAGCTGCTGCAAAATGCCCGTACTCGTGGAGCAGTATCGATTGCAGTGCTATTGCGTATATTGCTAGGGACTCTGGGCTCAAAGCATCTATAGGGTTATAAGAGTTGAATAAGAACACTATCGCATTATTCAAATCCCCTTCCGTGGAGAAGTATAGTACGAAGGGCAGGAGCAGTATTGCTGCGAAGATTAATGCGTCGGAAAGCATTGTCCAGCGTCGAGAAAACTTTGGGAACCGTCCTCCTAGTCCCCGCCTAATGAGGAGGCATGCGTCGAGTATTAAAAGAGGAAACCCAGCGTACAAGCCAGGTGAGTCAAGGCTGTAGCTCAGATTAACATACCCTGGCTTAAGCCATACTAACGAGGATGAGACGGTGACACTCACATTCTTGAAAAGATTCCAGTTGAAGAAGACGTAGTATAGCCCGAAGAGACCGGATTTATTAACCGGAACAGTGGCTGCTACTCTAGAAACGTCTTCCGCTTCGTACAGTGGTTTCGTGAAATTCGGCTCCTTGTAGTAACCTTGCTCCTTGATCTTAAACCACCATTCTAGGAAACTCCTTCTTTCATCAGCATGCGTGAGCACGTAAACCTTTAGGCTGAACTTCCTGGAGAATTGTTCAGAAGCCGCAATCCTGAGGCTCAGATTCTCCATCCTAGTGGAAAGACGAGGTATGACTTCTATTTCAAACCATTTGATGCTGAAAGGTTCAAGCGCTAAAGTCTTATGACAGAGTTCTTCTCCAGCCTGAACCTTCATGTAGGGTGATGTTCTGGCTCCAAAAATCACAGCCAATGCTAGGAGAAGAATCCCGAGCTCTAGGAAAAGGCTCAGCGCCTTTTCTCTCCAACGCTGTATTGTAGACTTCTTGACTGTCTCCTCTAGTTTAACCTTGCTGTAATCCGTTTTTCTCAAGGCTTTTAAACCCGTGCAGTCATGCTGCTCCGGATCCAGGTGCTGTTCGCAGAACCACCAGTTGCAGTAGGGACAGGGCTTACATGTTTCATTCGTTCTTCCGCACACGTGGCAACGCTGCAATATGCATGTGATTATTCACGCTCGAATAAAAAAGTTTTTGTATTTCCAAAATACTAATATGGGTGCTTAAAAATAGTGCACGTGGAATGATCGCGCGCTGATCAATGAAGCTTTGAGGTATGCTGCTAAGCTTGCTAGGGGAGAACGTTACGTTGAGCTCCAGGTTTCTGCTCGATGAAAACATCAAGTTTGAGAGTTTTTAAACTCAAAAGGATTTCTGGCAGAATATGTTCCGGGAGGAATAGTGAATAGCGAAGTTGCGCCGCTAGCAAGAAGGGAGAAACATGTGTTGCTCACAAGAGACACGGATTTCCTGAATTCTGACATGTTTCCGCCGAATAATACTATGGTATTGTTGTTTTCTCGATTCATCCTCATAAACCTAAGACTTGTGAAAGTAACTGCTTTGCCTCTAGAGAAAGTGAAAGATTTTTTAAAAGCAAAGTGTTCGCGGTTGGCGAAGGTTGTCTCAAGATAATTGAGGAATAAACAGCACGCGATAAAAATCATGATAAAGTTTACTTAGAACGATGGGTTTAGCATATAATTGCTTTAATCATTATTTTGTAAAATCTTCTAGGAACAGTATTTCGACATCGAAAGGCCCACTGGATATCTCTTCCAGAAGCTCTTTCTCCCTTCTAGCAAACAAGACGGGTACGGTCAGTTTTTTAGCCAATGCTAATGAGAAGCAGTCTGCTAATGAAAGATTCCTCTTACATTTATAATTTGAAGCATATTCGATAAGCTTGAAAGTTTCATGAACTGTGATGTAACCTGAGTCCAATAAATTCTTAACCCTGGTTCGAGCTTCCTCAATACCAAGTTTTCTGCAAAGAATGTAGCTAATTTCTGAGACAGTTATTTCAGAAATATTTCCTTCAACCTTCTCAGCCTTGAGTGCTTCTTTCAGTTTAACTCCATTACTTGTAGAGTATAATAGCTCGAGAATAGAACTGGAGTCAAAGACCAAGCTTCCTTCGAGTTCTCTCCTCATCTCTCATCCTTTCCTTTCTCAACTCCTTGTAAGCATCCTCGAAGCCTGGAATAGGCCGACAAGCGTTATCTAGAAGAACTGGATGTTTAACACGAGTTCTAAGCAAGTATCTTATCGCATCATTCAGATCGACTCTCCTACCTAGCTTCATTTGTAGTTCCGCAGCTATCTTTAGAAGGGCTTCTTTAACATCCTCAGTAACGGATATAGTACTCACAATCAATATAAAGACTATAAAGACTATAAAAACTTTTCTCTTAAGAAAATGTAAAAATCGATTCTACTTTTTTAAAAATACTCGAATTCGCTTTAACTAAACTTGATACTTTAAAACTTCGAAACTCCGATCTGCCGACATGCTCAAGAATCCATGCAACTAGTTTAGCGCGCGCTCCGGATCAGTTCTGACTTAGCCTAGTGCTTTCTCAATGATTCTTTGTTTAGCGTGCGCTTTGTTTCTCACCCCGTCTCCAATATATATGTTCCTCGCAGCTCTCAACATGTGGTCTTATGTGTTCATAGTTTCTCTCAAACACCAGTCTTGGATTAAGCTTGTTCAATACGAATTTGCAGACTGGTTCAGAAACCTCTTTACACACATACTTAGTGTCTAGATTGAGACGCTTAGCAAGCTCCAAAATAGGGCATGGATTGCTACACCTAGTTATGAGCTCGTTCTCATAGAGCTTTACGACTTCAATATGCTTCTCATCTATTTTAAGAAAATCCATGTAGAAGAGGTTTAGGACGTCTTGCACCGAGTATGCTCTTCTCCTCTTGAGGAGCCAGACAAACCCTTTAAGATAAAAGATCGTCCTCGCCAATCTTAGTGAAAGCTTCTCGACAGCCATTAGGCTCAGGATGTAGAGAACTTGCCTGCTTAAAAACGCAACAGGTTTATCAGCGGCGCTCGCGCGAGAAGTCTTATCTAAAGCTGAAAACTAGATATCTTTATCGATGAAGCAAGAGCGGCTTAGGATAAAAACTGTCCTAGACGGATGTATGATGCCTAATTAACAATAGCAGCGCAATAGTTTGTCAAATCTAAACTTTCCTACCAGTTTTGACTATGGCAAAATCATGCAAGTGGGAACCTGCTCATCATTTCCTCAACATCGATTCTTCTCTTCAAGAAGTACTCTGTGCTTCCAAGGCTTGCATAATGCGGGCCGAAGATCAGTAGCGCTTTACCCTCGCCTAGGGAGAGCAATACCTTGGGAAAGTCTACGGAGTAGTTTATCTTATGCTCCACGCTGGGTTTCTGACCGCCTATTATAGAAATTATGTTCCTTACAGTCGTCGCAGCCTGCTCGAGAGCCTCGCCAGCCATCTTCTGGGCTATGCTTCCACCGATCTCTACGTAAGCCGCGTCACCGATTGCAAAGGCGTCTAGCCGTCCCTTGATTAATAGCTTTTCATCAACATGGATGTAACTATTATGCAAGCTGGCTCCGACAGTGTTCAACGCGAGCTCAGAACCCTTTACACCACCTGACCAGATTGTCAAGTCGGATTTAAGCTCGGTGCCGTCCTCTAACACCACTTTTCCCTTGGATATGCGCCTAACTCCCTTCCCGAAGTTGAAGCCTATGCCCCTTGAGCTCATGGCTTCAAGGGCTATTCTTCTTGCAGCCTCATTGTTGAAACCAGGAAGGACGTGGTTCGTCTTCTCGACAACAATGACCTCTGCCTTCTTTCCTGATGATTTGAAGAAGTCCATTATCTCAGCAGCTACTTCCAAACCCACATAGCCGGCTCCAACTATTGTAACTCTCGGACGATCATTGTTTAATCTTTTTAAACTTCTGTTTATTTGCTCAAAGTCGGAGAGTCGGTAGCTGGGGAGCGCTAGGTCGAAACCCTCCACGTCGTAAAAGTTTGGAACTGAACCTGAAGCAACTACAAGAACATCATACTCTCTCTCGCCATTCTCCAGCTTTACGACTTTCTCATCCAGGTTAATCTTAACAGCCCTGCCGATTTTTAGGCTGAAACCCCAGTAGTCTGAGAGCAGCTGTAAGTCATACCTAAGGTCTTCTGCTTTCAGTTTTTCGCTTATAACTTCTGTGCCGGCTATCGTGTTCTCAAAATAACGCCTGACGGATACGAGTTCTACCTCTATGCCTCTAACCCCCCTAAGGACAAGCTGCCTTATTACTTCTGTGCCGGAGTAGCCTCCACCGATTATAAGAATCCTTTTCATCCCAGGGGAAAAGGCATCGCGTATAATATAAGGTTTTTTCGAATTTTTCTTGCAGACTGAGATTTTTTCTAAAGAAAGAAGTGAAGTGAACTATGTGATGCGAATCGTGTCGCGCCCTCCGTAAGTGTGTCGATGACAATAAAGTCAGGCTTCTACTGGAGTCAAGGGGGTTAAAATGACCAGGTCATTCTCATGGTAACGCGGCTACCGAGGCGCGCACCAATATGTTCGGAATTTGTGCAACTTGGTAGCGACTTGTTTACAGATGACTCCGAAGCACCATATTGATCTTAGGTATAGTCTTATCATACAAGTTTCTTCCGGAAAGTACAATATCCTCATAGGTAGTTTTCTCAGCTTTAAAGAAAAGCCCAATAGGTATCCTCTTTACTTCTTCCCCACCATAATTCCATTCTTTTGCCTTAGCCAAAGCTGCTTCCCAATCTGAAGCATTATGGCCTTCCTGTTGAAGATCGTAAACCCTTGGTCCATAATACTTGTAAGTATCGAAGAACGTGTAACATGGTTGAAGTACATCTACAAACGCAAAACCTTTATGCAATACTGCTTGCTTAAAGAGTTCCTTCGTGTGGTTCAGGTTTGCACTATAGGCTCTAGCTATAAAAGTTGCCCCGCTAACCAACATTAGTTCAATAGGGTTTAATGGTTCTTCAGGAGAGCCTTTAGGCGTCGAACCTCCTCTAAACCTTTTTGGAGATGTAGGGGTAAACTGGCCTGTTGTTAATGCATATACTCTGTTATCGTGAACTATTAAAGTTATGTCGACGTTTCTTTTGGCAGCAAATATTGTATGTTCCAATCCTTCTCCCAAGGCATCACCATCTCCTGCGAATACAACAATATTCAGGGTTGGGTTTGCTAGCTTCATTCCAATTGCGGGTGCAACAGCTCTTCCATGAAGAGAGTAAAATGAATTAACATTAATATAATCAGCGATTTTTCCATGGCAACCTATACCGGTCACTATCACTATTTTTTCTCTTTTAACTTTACCCTCATTTATGAGTTCAATAAAAGCTTGCTTAGCTGCTCTCTCTATACCGAAATTCCCACATCCTGGGCACCATGTGTTTTTAGCATAGGTTGATAGATCCTCGAGCTTAATACCCATTGCTAATCACCCTATTAATTTTCTCCTCAAGATGATCTATGCTAAATGGTCTCCCATCATATTTCAGAATTGTTTCATCAATCCTAAAGCCGTGGTACTTCATCCATTTAGCTAATTGACCAGTTGAATTTGCTTCAATACAGATAGTTTTCTTGGTTTTAGAGAGATGTTTCTCAATTTCCCAGACTGGTAGAGGATTTAGATACAAAGGTTGAATAACACTAAAGCCGTGCTTCTCTGCAATCTCAGCTACAACCCCTTTTGTTGATCCCCAGGTGATAAGAACAATTAGACTCGTGGAGTTCCCATATGTTTTTATAGTCGTTTTCTTCTTCAGCTCATTTTCTATTGCTATGCTTTTTCTAATCCTTTTCTCAGCACCCTGCTTAGTTAACTCTGGATCTTCTGTCGTTATACCATACTCGTCATGCTCATAGCTGTTTGATTTTACTATAGCTTTCTCCATTCCTGGAAAAGCCAGAGGCGAAACACCGTTTTCTGTTTGCAAGTAACGCCTGTATTCTCCTTCTCCTGTCCACATTTTTGGATTCTCAATAGTTACTTTTTCTTCATCTATAATTGTTGAGAAAGTGCTTTCGAGAAGACAGTAATCTGCAAGCAGTATTGCAGGGACTTGAAACTTCCAAGCTAAGTTTAACATTTCTGCAGACAAGTAGAACGCTTCTTCCGGATCGCCTGGGGAAGCAACTATTCTTGGAAATTCTCCGTGTCCAGCAAAAACTGAGAACAAGAGCTCTCCCTGCGCGTGATAGGTGGGGAGTCCAATCGCCGGTCCTGGCCTCTCGCCGATCATTATTAAAATGGGGATTTCGGCCTGGCCGGCTAGGCTTAAATGCTCTACCATCAGACAGAAGCCGCCGCCTGAGGTTCCAACCATTGATCTTATCCCGGCGTATGCTGCACCTTGAGCAATCCCTATGGCGGCGATTTCGTTCTCTGGTTGAATAACTCCTAGTCCAAATTCTTCGGAATTATTGGCTAGATAGTGAAGAAGAGGAGTTGATGGCGTCATGGGGTATGCCACGTATAGTTTTAATCCGGCTCTGACGGCACCAAGCCCTACAGCTTCGTTTCCGGAAAGAAGCAGCTTTGGCTGAGACCCGTGAAATACAGGAATCCTGAAGTAGCCCTTATGATTACTGGCGGCCTCATATCCTTCTCTGGCTACAGCTATGTTCTCATCTATGCTCCTCTTTAAAGAACTCCTTATCACGTTTTCGATGAGGGAAAATTCTAAACCTAACACTGATGCTAAAGCGCCAAGTGAAACAGAGTTCCTAGCGATTAGGGGCAAGCCCCTGTTTTTAACAATCTCGGTTAGGGGTATGCCAAGCCCATCAGCCTTAACATTGTTTGAGTCGAAAATAATTAGTTTTTCATTCTCCAACCTCCAATCATGCTTATCTACAGTTTCCTGATTCATAGCTATAATTATGTTAACCCTTTCTTT
>Ga0209225_1001200_pt1 | contig 26492 bp, 23 predicted proteins | sample WasSprMetagenome_FD_184732 | JGI IMG/M metagenome (GOLD analysis project Ga0209225, IMG submission 184732) | Sulfidic aquatic microbial communities from Washburn Spring, Yellowstone National Park, USA - WS (SPAdes) (version 3) | ecosystem: Environmental > Aquatic > Thermal springs > Hot (42-90C)... | reverse complement strand
GACTTCCATCTGCAAACTTGAGATCTGTCCTAAGCTTTAGTATGTAGACCTTCCCTCCCTCCTGAACCTGATAATCAGTTATTATCCCCTTCTCCAGATCTGTTGTCCCAGGTTTGTACTTGAATGGCCCCTCCATCACGTTGTTGAACACCTCCCAAGTGAAGAAGTCATACGCCATGGCCGGATCCAGATCGGAGATCTTATCAGTGGTTCCTATCGTTATCGTATCGGCATATTTAGGAGTTGGTGGTGCGGGAGGTGGCGTTGGCTTTTGCATAAGCAGGGCTGCAGCAGCCAGTACTATCACCACTACAATGACAACAGCTGCCCAAACAGCCTTTGATACTCCTCTCATATTTTTCACCTCCTCTTCATGAGGAGCAGAATTTTTCTCCCAAGCGAAAATATAAATATATCCTAAGGATTTCAAAGTAAAAAAGGTTGTAAAAATTAACTCTTACTCGTATCTCAAGGCCTCTGATGGCTCCAAGCTTGCAGCTCTAAGAGATGGAGGTATTGCTCCTATTATAGTAACAGCAACTGTTATGAGGAATATCATAAGTGCTATCTCCAGAGGAAGAGTTGGAACCATGGATGCGCTTATCTGGGGTTGAGTTGCCGGTTGAGCCCGGACAGCCATTCCACCAGCTGGTCTACGCTGTCCTACGGTCATACCTCCTCCAACTGTTAGCATTCCACCTGTCAGCGATGAAAATGCCAAGGCACCCAGATAGCCTGCTGCCATACCGGGCAAGACACCGGAGATGCTTATTATCATGGCTTCCACTAGGAAAAGCAGAACTATATCTCTTCTTGAGGCACCCAATGCCCTCATCGTCCCTATTATCTTAGTTCTCTCGGTAACAGCTGTGTACATGGAGTTCATCATACCTATTGATGCGACAACAATGGTCATGCCTGCTATTGCACCAATAACCAAGACAGACGTGTTTATCATAGTGCTCAAGGCTCTCTGCACATCCTTCATTGAGATAGCTGTTGCTGTATCGCCAAACTCTGACCTGAGCTCATCAACCACATAATCTACATTGGACTCGCTGTCAGCCACTATCATCACAATAGCATATCCTCTAGCAGCCCTGAAGAAGTTCATCTGCAGCTTCTCCGCGACGTCAAGGGGCAGTATAATTGAGTTATCCACATCAGTGAATATAGATGTCCCGTAAGGAGCCGCAACAGCACTTATCCTTATGTTGCTCCCCATTATCTTTACAGTAGTTCCGACAAGAGCTGTTGGATCGTCCACAAATCTTTCTGCTAAATTGTACCCTATTATGGCCCCTCCTTCATAGTTCTGAGGTATTACCCCTTCCAATATCTTGAGATCGGGTGCAGCGTCCTGAAGGTAGTCCATGTCCAAGCCTGTTATACTAACCCTAGATGTTATTCCATTTATCGTTATGCTCGTGGAAAGCCTAACCATCGGAGCCACTCTCTCAACATGGGGTATTGTGGAAAGGGTGGAGATATCAGAATCGGTAAGGGGACTCTGCATCGACATCAGATATATCGTCCTGAGGCTTGATCCCTTTATAAGCTGGTTTATGTAAACACCAAACCCTTCAGCATAAGAAACAACTGCAGTGAGGGTGACGACTCCAACAAATATCCCTATGAGGGTGAGAGCTGCCCTCCTCTTCCTCACAGCTATGGCTTTAACTGAGAACTTCACTATGTCAAGGGGGTTCAAATTTTCCTCCCCCTCTGTATTCCTCTTCCTAGGATAAATCCGACTAGCAGCGATGCTATTACCAGCAGCAGGGCGTATATATAACTTATTCCTCCTTGAGCTGTCCTAGCCATCTGTACCTCTCCTGTAAAGGTCTTAAAAACTGGTATTATCGTGGAATACTTGCCATAGCTTCCGGGAGATGCCTCATAGTTCACAGTTAGGTTGATAAAGCCTAATGTGGCATTTCCTATGTTACAAGAGAGGTAGAAGCTTGAGGTGTCTCCCTGTTTTATACTCCCTATGTAGCTTGTGGCTCTGCATATTCCACTGAATCCTGTCACATTTCTTATCATAGTGATATTTCTTCTGCTGAAATTCATCCCAGCTCCTCCTGCGAAGCCAAATGCAGTTATGTTGACGTTTGAGGCATCCCTGTTCCCAGTGTTAGCTAAAACCCCCGTTATCCTGACAGATCCACCGGATTGAGTAGCTTGAGCTGAAGCTATTATCACCTCTGCTCTCTGAACAGACGAGAATCCCAAGCTTAGCTGTTTCTGGAGACTCACATAATCCCCTTGATACCACCTCATATACGTTACAACAGCTGGTAGCACATAGTAATCAGATCCTGCTGAGGGAAGAACCTTGAGACTTATGAGCTTCTCATCTCCCTTCCTCATGTCCCCTATGTATATGTTAGATGGTCCTATTATTGTTATCCCCTGTCCCTGCTGAAATGTTATCTCAACTCTGTTTGCCGTCTGATCTCCGACATTTCTCACTTCTATTGGGACTTCCTGTTCTCTTCCTGGCATCAACGATGTTTTATTTGTGCTTATCACTATATCAGGTCCTAGGGATCCGGAGCTATCAATATCAAATCTAAATACCTCTGATTTTTGCAATGTAGCTGATCCAAGTTGATATGAAACAGTCACTGTTACTAGGGCATAGCCGTTAGAGGAAGCACCTTTCGGCACATTTACCCTCGTTTTTAGCCTGTAATAGGAGCCGGGCTGGAGCCATTCATTTATGTAGATTGTGGGATTCAGCACCTGGACTATATCCCCTGAGACAGTTGCTGATTGAAGCTTGATCTCCCTATCACCAGAATTTGTTATTATGAAATTCAGCTCAGCAACGCTGTTGTCCTCCAGAACAGTCCATATTCTGTCCACCTTTATGCTGGGTTTTTGGCTGACAGGAAGACTGAAGCTAAAGCTGGCCTTCTCCAAGCTAGATGTGGTAACAGTTGTGGATGGAGAGTAGAGCACAGTGCCTCCAGTCTGCACATAAACAGGAGGAGCTGTGGATGTTCTCGTAATGTTGTAGTAGACAACTAAGCTGAAGTTGTACATTCCAGCTGCATAGCTAGGTATGTTCACTGTGAACGTCACTGGTATGACATCCCCGGGCTTCAGCCAGTTGTTCTGAACCTGAACCTTCGGATAAACAACTTCCTGTCTGTCCCCCTGAGGACTGCTGAGGGGCTCCTGCATGTAGAGAGTTGCATTTATCACAGCTATGTTCCCATTCCCATTGTTCATCAGGAAAACTGTAAGCGGTGTGATGCTTCCCGCATCCCCTGAAATAATATCGGTGGGCGTTCCCCACCTTGCGCTTGCAAGAGATAGATCATCAGCCCCTACATAAAAAACCGGAACAAGGAGAAAAATAGCAATAACCACATATAAATTCCTCATATTCATGCATATCCCTCCTCTATAACCCCATCCCTTATCCTAACTATTCTGTCGGCCTTTTCAGCCATAGCTGGATTGTGCGTCACCATGACTATAGTTTTTCCCTTTTCCCTCAGGGATCTGAGGAGTCCAACTATCTCCTCCCCCTGTTCTGTGCTCAAATTCCCGGTCGGCTCATCAGCTAGTATGACCGCTGGATCATTTGCCAAAGCTCTGGCTATCGCGACTCTCTGTTGCTCCCCTCCTGAAAGCTCCATGGGCTTGTGGTTCATCCTATGCCCGAGGCCAACTGAATCAAGAAGTTCTTTAACTCTCTTTTTTCTCAGGGATTGAGGATATCCTGCAATTGCCATCGCTATCTCCACGTTCTCCGCTGCTGTCAGCCAAGGTATGAGGTTGTATGTCTGGAAGACAAACCCTATTGTCCTTCTCCTCATCTCCGTTGCCTCCCTATCGCTTAAGCTGCTTATATCTCTGGAAAGAAACTCAACCCTTCCCCTTGTGGGGCTTGTGAGGAGACCAAGTATCATAAGAAGGGTGCTCTTTCCGCTTCCTGAGGGGCCCATTATGCTGAGGAACTCTTCCTTCTTTACAACGAGATTCACTCCTCTCAAGGCATGCACTAGACTTCCTCCTACAACATAGGTCTTCCAGACATCTGTTAGGTTGTAGAGAGCCTCTGATTGCATGGTCATCTGCATGACCTGTTGCTATCCTTTTTAAACATGGTTCGACAGAAAAGATATGTCTGTTGATACTTCTGTCGACATATCCTTTTCGCTAATCCCTTAGAAAAAGCACCCAAACAATTCAAAGTTCATTCTGTAGGCCCCATAAAAGCTCTGGATAATTAAGCTTCTGCAAATGTCCTCTTCAGGAATATCTCTATCGGAAGATCCACAGTCCTAATTTCATAAACCCTTATCCCCGCTGAGGAGAGGGCTGATGCAATATCGGGGGCATCTTCATAGCTGTTTATCCTAACAATAATCCCCGTTCTCCCCTTTCTTACGCTGAACTTTTTGGAGAGTACTTCAACAGCTTTATCCATGTCATCCACCCTCACAAGGACATCAACCCCTCCTATTGCCCTCATCAGATCCCCTATTGGAACCTCTTTTCTCAGCATTCCATTCAGAATTATCCCGACATTGCACGGAAATGCCTCAAGATGCTGTATCTCCCCCATTATATGGCTTGAGAGCAGGACACCTCTTCCCTCCTCCAGAAGGGAGGATATAAAATCCCTCAGCCAGATCACAGTATTTAGATCTAGGTTTGCAAAAGGCTCATCCAGTATCAGGAGCTGGGGATCATGGATAAGGGCCCTTGCAAGCGCAACTCTCTTCCTGTATCCAGCACTTAAGGTCCCAGCAGGTCTTCCCTCATATTTAAGGAGATCCAGCTTCCTCATCACATCGTTCAGCCTCTCCTCCCCAACTCCATACAGCTTTGAGAAGAATAGGAGGTTCTTTCGGACAGAGAGCTGTGGATATATTTTATCCCCTTCAGGAAGATATCCCATCCTTCTCCTTGCCTCGGCATTTTCCCATATGTTGGATCCTAAGAGCTCGACTTTACCGCTGCTTGGAGGAAGTATTCCAGCTATAACTCGAAATGTTGTCGTCTTCCCAGCCCCATTTGGCCCCAAAAGAACGTATACTTCTCCTCCTTTCACATAAAAAGTGACATTTTTTATCACATCGCCCTCCCCATATCCAGCCGATATCTCCCTCACTGAGAGCATGGTCCCACCTAGTAATTTCTTATGAAGGAAAGCCTGTCTATCATTTTATATGACATTGCTATTATTAATATGGATAGTAAAAAGCTCAACCCTCCCAAGAGCTCAAGAAGGAGGAAGAAGAGCTGAGCTGGAAGCTGAAAGATAGCTACTGCCATTATTATGCCTATTGGTGCTGCCATTATTGTAAATATAAACAGGCCTGCAAGAAACTCCGACCCTCTTATCCCGGCAAAAAGAGAAAGAGCAAGGCCTAACAGAAGGAGGGAAATTGGAAGAATTACCATCGACCAGATGTAGTTCATGCAGGGGATCCAGATCTTTCCAATGTATTTGATTGAGAGGTATTCCAAGGAGAGAGTCATTCCTAAGAATAGCATCATCCAAGTGATTATGCCCATCAAAACTCCAACAAGAGCCTTTGATATTACTATCTCCTCAATTTCAACAGGACTTGCAAGCATGATCTCCATTGTTCCGCTAGATTTCTCGGCCATAAAGCTTGCAGTTATGGTTTGAAACACAGCAAGAGCTGCAAAGATCCCTAGAACAGGGGGGAGCTGAAATATAGTTACAAATGTTATTGCATTTTCTCCGAGCTTATCGACATCATTCTGTGTCAGGCCGAATTCATATGAGCTCTCCTTTATGTACTTGAGGGCCAAGGCATAAGTCTCTGGAGTATATGTACGAGGACCTGTTAGCATAGGAACCACTACTGTAAAAAACAGGACAAAAGCTGGAATTATTGACACAAGAGCTAGATTCTTCTTGTTTGAAATAAAAAGCCATAACTCCTTTTTAATAAGCGTGTTAAGGTAGCTCAATCTCCTCACCCCTTTTTCTCAGATATCGTGAATATATATCTTCAGCATTTCTGGCTCCTATGAAATAAAGCTTTCCCTTTCTTGATCTAACAAGAAGTCCTTTTTTAGTCCTAGCCATGACATTTACCATTCCATATGGCCCGTGATATATCCCATATGCAGCACTTGGCAGGGATATCCCAGCAACCCTAATTTTTACTACTTCCCACAAATCCTTTAGCTCCATTTCATCAACGGGGATTATCCATGTATTCATCGCACATCTGACAATGAGGAGAAAATCCTCATTCTCTCTTACAGAGACCTCCTTAAGAAAGAAGAAACCATAAAATACTATTATTAATAATACAGGAATAATAATTGCCATAATTAATATTAAAATACCTATTATCGGGATCAACATATCACCCCGATATTTTTCATTTTCGTATATTCCTCCAGTAGCTCTACTATTGAGATTTTTCTCCTATATTTAAAGAGATAAAAAGTTTACGTCATTGAGAAGATCTTTGCTAAGAATATGCTTGCACACGAAGAGAGTAATAGAGATGCCAGATTATTAGAAAAATTCTCCTGTAGATTGCCCGTGGTCTCACGTCCGTCATGATATCCTCACCACCTGCAAAATCAGGATTATGAGCAGCAGGATCACTACTATTTTCATCAGTCTCGATATGGTCTTAAGATAATTCTTTATTTCTATCAGCATCCACAGCTCTCCGCTCATCATCTCACCATAAAGTATTATTAATGATCATTGTTTATATGCTTAATCCATCTACATCACTTTTGAGAGGAGAAATGTGGCTTCCTGCAAAGCAGATCTATCAGATCTCAATTTTGCAAGCCAGAGAAACCCTTTTCCCTTTGTTATGTTTATAAGAACGCAGACAAATCCGAGATGATCGATCTGTTCCATAGTACCTCCCTCAAAAACAGGAATTGCAAAGAACCTAATTCCCCTGAAGGAATCTATTTCCTTTTTCATCCCTCCTCTCTCTGAGCAAAAATCCTCTACCTGTTTTAGATCCCCTGCAGTTGGCTCGAACTGAAGCTCAGCTCCAGCTGTCATCACCGCATCTAGTTCCTCTATTTCCTCCTCCAGCAGCTCTATGATCCCCTTTATCCCCATATTCTCATATCTCTCCTTTAACTCCTTTGATACTGCTGATCTCAGCTCCTCTATCATTCTAGAGGCATCCTCCACAACCTTAGCTAGATTCATGCTCATCCTTAATACTGACCTTATCTTCTATTTCATCTTGATGCCCAAGAACATGGTGATCAGGGGAAGGCCTGGCTCAGGAAAGTCAACAGCAATCTCCCTTGCAATAGAATATCTCAGGAAAAATGGAATCAAAATAGCTGGGATGGTCACCCCAGAGATAAGAAAGGGAGGGATAAGGGTGGGGTTTAAGGCAGTAGATCTCCTCACTGGAGAGAGGATAATCCTTGCATCAGCAGGTTATAAAGGGCCTTCTGTCGGGAAGTATGGAGTTGATATACCCTTGTTCAACGAATTCCTCACTAAGCTGGATTCCCACTTGAATGAAGGGGATGCAATTTTCATCGATGAGGTTGGGAAGATGGAGCTTATGAGCAACTTATTTCAAAAAATAGTGGAGAAAGCACTTGATATTGATAAACCGGCAGTTTTTACAGCTCCATTCTATGATCTGCCTTTTGTAAGCAGGATGATTGCTAGAAAAGATGTGGAGCTCATCTGGATAAACAGGGGGGAATCCGATCTTGTGGCAAGGAGGATAACAGAGAGAGTGCTCACTTGGCTGAGAGGGGAGAAAGATTTTTAATGTGAATATCTAGCATGCGAGGAGGTGACCTACTTCGCTAGAGAGGAGTTCTTCCAGAGGCTCAGAGAGATTGAGAGGAAGTGGCAGGATCTCTGGGAGAGAGATCACGTTTTTGAGCCTGAGGTAGATGAGAAAAAGCCCAAGTTCTTCTTAACGGTTCCATATCCGTATACATCCGGCCCTCTTCACATAGGCCATGCCAGAACGTACACAATAGGGGATGTCCATGCGAGGTACATGAGGCTCAAGGGATACAATGTGCTCTTCCCGATGGCATTCCACATAACTGGGACCCCCATAGAGAGCGTCTCCTTCATGATAGCGCATGGAGACAAAGAAGCAATAGATCTGTACAAGAGCTATGTCAGAATCTATATCAACGATGAAAAAGAGGTTGAGAAGATAGTGAACAGCTTCACCGATCCATGGAACGTGATGAAGTTCTTCTCCAGCGTGATAATAAGGGACTTCAAGTCCGTTGGGTTCTCAATAGACTGGAGAAGGAGGTTCACAACAGGAGATAGGGTCTATAACTCGTTTGTCAGGTGGCAGTTCACAAAGCTCATGGAGAAGGGCTACATAACAAGGGGGACTCATCCCGTCCTGTATGATATACTGGAGGACCAGGTAGTGGGGGAGGATGACATAAAGGGCGGGGATGAGATAAAACCTGAGATAATAGAGTTCACAGCTGTGAAGTTCAGAGGAGATGGGAAGGTCTTTGTGGCAGCAACTCTCAGGCCTGAGACAGTGTTTGGAGTTACAAACATATGGGTAAATCCTAATGCAGAGTATGTAGAGCTGGATGTCAATGGGGAGAGATGGATTGTGAGCAAGGAGGCTGAGGAGAAGATAAGAAGACAGGGATGGCCTGCAAAGACAATAAAAACCTTAAAAGGATCTGATCTCATAAACAGCTTTGTCGAGACACCGGATGGAAGAAAAGTTCCTGTCCTTCCAGCTGAATTCGTGGATCCTGATCAGGCAACTGGCGTGGTATACAGCGTTCCCGCTCATGCCCCCTATGATCTAATAGCGCTCATGGATTTGGGCCTCTATGGAAAAATAAAGCCGATAAAAGTGATATCAATAGAGGGATATTCCGATTTTCCAGCTGAGGATGCTATAAGAAAGCATGGAGTCAAGAGCCAGAAGGATGTGAAGCAGCTGGATGAGGCAACTGATGAGATATATAAGGAGGAGTTCTACAGAGGAGTCATGGCAATAGAGCCTTTTTCTGGGGAGAAAGTTTCAGAAGTTAAGCAGAAAGTCGTATCATGGCTTGTTGAAAGGGGATATGCCTTCACATTTTATGAAGTAAAGGCTGAGAAAAGGCCTGTCCTAAGCAGGGCTGGAGGAAAGGTGATAGCTGCAGTCCTGAGGGATCAGTGGTTCATAAACTATGATGCTCCCGGCTGGAAGGATCTCGCTTGGAAAGCCCTGAACTCGATGGAGATAATTCCACAGATATACAGAAGGAACTTTGAGGAGGCATTTAACTGGGTGAAAATGAGACCATGTGCCAGGAAGAGGGGAATAGGGACAAGGCTTCCCTTTGATGAGGAGTGGATAATAGAATCCCTCAGCGATTCCACGATATACATGGCTTTATACACTGTGATGCACAGGATAAGAGGCCTTGGGATAGAGGATATGGAGAACGATTTCTGGGACTACATATTCTTGGGAAATGGAGATCCGGAGAAAATAGCTGAAAAGCTTGGAATAAGGAAGGAGGATGTTGAGGGCATGAGAAGAGAGTTTCTTTACTGGTATCCAGTTGACATGAGGCACACAGCCATAGCTCATATAAGCAATCATCTCACTTTCTTCATATTCCACCATGTAGCCATATTTCCCGAGGGACTGTGGCCGAGAAAGATAACGCTGAACGATTTGGTGATAAGAGAGGGGGAGAAGATGGCGAAGAGCAAGGGAAATGTGATACCCCTTGCGAACATAGGCAGAAGCTACAGCGCTGACTGGTTCAGGCTTTATGTTGTCTCAGCAGCTGACCTCAAGACTGTTCTGGACTGGAGAGAGGAGGAGATGAGAACAGTTGGAGGAAGGCTGGAGAAGTTCTTCAGAATGGCTGAGGAGATAATGAGAATGGAGGGAGGAAAAGGAAAGGAGATAATGACAAAATGGTTCATAACAAGGGTGAACAAAGCGATAAAAGAGGTCGATAAATGCTACTCATCCCACATGTATAGAGAGGCTGTTGTAAGAGGGTTCTTCGATATGATGAGGGACTTCGAGACCTACATGAGATATGGAGGCGCTGACTCAGCTGTGCTCAGGGATATGCTGAACAAGTGGATAAGGATGATATCACCAGTGATACCGCACACAGCTGAGGAGCTCTGGCACATGATGGGAGAAAAGGGATATGTCTCGGCAGCTAGATGGCCTGAAGCAGAGGAAGTAGATGAGGATGCAGAGCTGGCATTTGAGATGGCTGAGTCAACAGTGGAGGATGTGAACAAGATAATCAGGACTTTAAAGGCGAAGCCGAGAAAGCTCTACATATATGTCGCTCCGGAGTGGAAATACAATCTTGCAAGCAAGTTATCCAAGCTAAAATCTCCAGTTAATCCAAAAGAGGCATTTGACATCGCAAAGGACTACATGAAAATGGGGGAAGAAGCCAGAAAGCTTGTGGAGGAGTTCATCAAGGGACAGGTCATCAAGTTCTCCAAGAGGGAATATGAGCTCAAGATTTTATCGGAGCTAAAGGACATGATAAAGGAGAGGACTGGAGTGGAGGAAGTGCATGTAGTAGAGGCTGAAAAAGCCGAATATGACCCGAAGAATAGGGCAAAGCTTGCAATTCCGGGAAGACCTGCCCTTTACATTGAATAACCGCAGCATTAACTTTAATAAAAATAATAAAGGATTTTATTGTTATACAGCTCTAGAACCCATGTTTGCAGAGAACTTCCTGAGCCCCTGCTACACCTTCTCCAAGCCTTATTTTGTGACCGAGTTTTGTCAAAGCCCTTTCTATGGCAGCTATTGTGGCAACTATGTCATTTGCATTGACAGTTCCCATATGACCAACTCTGAAATAGTTTATATCTTTAATTAGACCTTTCGCTATCAGAACCCCCATGCCTCTCACAAGATCGACAAGAGAACCTGATGGTATTCCATCTGGAAGCCTGACTGCAGTTATTGTATGTGCAGCGCTACTTTCATCTGCTAAAAGCTGTAGATTTAAAGCCTTCATTCCCTCTCTAAATGCCTCAGACAGTATTCTGTGCCTCAGATATCTTTTCTCCATACCTTCCTCTAGAATGATCTCCAAGCTCTTCCTCAGGGCAACTATCAGGTTCACTGCGGGCGTGCCGAAATATGCAGGCTTTCCCTCCTCGTAGGATCTCATTATGCTGATCCATCTGTTTAAGCTCATGTAATAGGGAGATATGCTTTTTCTGATGTCTTTTAATCTCTGGAGTGCTTTGGGAGAAAGCCATAAAAGGGACAGACCGGGAGGAACTCCCAATGCCTTCTGAGATCCAGTGAACAGGACATCTACACCATCCTTAACAATATCTATCTCCTCTCCACCAACACTGCAGACCCCATCCACAACAAGTATCGTCTCCTTATCCCTCAGCTCATTTCCAATTTCCGGCAGCGATTGCAGTACTGCTGTGCTGGTGTCCACATGAGTCAAGGTGACCAGATTGTAATCTTCCTTTGATACAGCTTCAACCACTCTTGACGCCTCAACGGAGCTTCCTATTTTATCAGGTCTAAGCAGGTCAACATGCACCTCATAGTTGGAGAGAAGCTCGACAAATCTGTCTCCGAAGTATCCATTCGAGACTACTAAAGCTCTCCCTCCTCTCTCGAGAAAGTTTGTAACGGAAACCTCCATGGCAAGCGTTCCCGATCCTGCTATTACAACAGGCTGGTATTCATTCTTGGCATTAACAATTCTTCTGAGCATGGATAAGGCTTCAGCAAATGACCTCACAAATTCTGTTGATATATGATCAAGACCCTCAACAGCCAGTTCCCTGAGAACCCTCGGATCAAAATTTATTGGGCCAGGAACCATGACCAGTTTTCTCTCGCTCAACAGGATCACCTAGTACTGCTTTTTTTGACAAAGATTTAAAGTTTTCCAAAAGAGATGAGTCCTGATCTCGCTTGATGATAAGCAAAAAGGAGGTAATTTTGCTAGGCTAGCTGGAAAAGCTAGATTAAGTTTGCGAGCTCAAGAGCTTTTTTAACATCATTCCTCTCCTCCTCTGAAAGAGGCTGAGATGGCATTCTTGCAAATCCACCGGGAAGTCCTCTTAGCCTTAGTGCCTCCTTAGTTGCGCTCAGCTGATTGTACCTCTTCACCACAACCTCATTGAGCATTGTCAAAACTCTTTGTATATCAGCAGCTCCTTTCAGATCCCCTGCCTTGAAGAGATCATAGAGCTTTACGGTCAACTCAGGAGCAAAGATCGAGACAGCCACTATCCCACCATCTCCTCCTAAGGCCAAAGTGGGGAGCAGGACATCTCCAGTTCCAGCAAGAACAGACCATCTTCTCCCCAGAATCCTTATGAGCTCAGATATCCTCCAAACTGCTCCACTGGACTCCTTTATCCCGGAGAAATTCCCATGCTCCTCAGCTATTTTGCCGATCAACTCAATTGGTATATCATATCCGACGAACTTTGGCACATTGTAGAGCAGAATTGGGAGAGAAGATGATCTGAGCACAGTCCTGTAATGCTCTAAGAGCTCTCTTGTACTGGGCTTAAAGTAATAGGGAGGGGTCAGCAGTATCCCATCAACTTCCAGTTTTTCTGCCTGTTCGATCTGTCTTATAACTCTCTTAGTTGAGGGGCTGCTCACACCGGCTATCACTGGGATCTCTCCTCCTACTTTATCCACCACCGACTTTATGACGATTTTCCTCTCTTCCTCATCGAGAAGAGGCCCTTCTCCATTGCTCGCACAAGTAGCAAGACCGTGAACCCTAGAATTGAGCCAAAAATCAAGCAGTTTATCAAGAGAGGAAAGATCTACCCCTCCTTCCTCATCAAACGGTGTCACATGAGGTGGTATTATTCCTTGGAACCTCATAAGGGCAGCCTAGAAAGTCGGCTTATAAAAAATGCCTGCTATAAATATAATCATATAAATTATCTATTATTATATGGATTTTGCTAAAGCAAATTAGATCTTATGCCCATGGAAAATCAGCCTATATCTGGACAGGGCCTCTTCCATGGATTTCCAGGATCATCCCCTCGACCTTGACTGGATCAAGCGATTGCGCCAACTTTATCGCCTCAGAAAGCCTGGCTGAACTGCTTGAGAAGATCTCCATTATTGGATCTCCGACCTCAACTCTATCTCCTCTTTTTGCATAGAGTTTCACTCCTGCTTTTTTATCCATGGGAGCTCCTGCTGCTCTTGCTATCATGGATATGGCTTTGTTTGAAACTCTGGTCACATATCCTGCTGATCTTGAGCTGATTATCTCATTATGCTCTCCCAGCTCCACATCCTCAGGCCTTATGTTCGGATCTCCTCCCTGAGCCTCGACTATCTCCCTGAACTTCTCATATGCCTTTCCTGATTCTAGTATTGAGAGAGCCATTTGGTACCCCTTTCCCTTGGCTGAAACACCTCCTATCTCTAGGAGCATCCCGGCTATGCTTAAGGACTTCTCAACTATGCTTCCACTTCCCTTCCCCTTGCTGGAGAGTATCTCAAGTGCCTCTCTTGCCTCCAATGCAGGGCCTATGCACCTTCCAACAGGCTGCCCTCCATATGATATGGCTGCCTCTGCTGTTATCCCAAGTCTTTCCGCGAGCTCAACCATGTTTTTGGCTATCCTCCTTGCATCCCTCATGTCCTCCACTTTTGCCTCCTCCCCAACTGGTATGTCCACAATGAGCTTCTTTATACCAGCTGCATATTTTTTGGAGAGAATTGATGCATATACCAACGGTTCAGGATCAATTCTGAGGGGATATTCAACTCTCTCTATCAGCATCGAATCAACTGGCGATATGTTGGCTGCATGAGCCCATGTTATGACCCCTCCTACTCTTCTTGTTATCTCAACTATCTCCTCAGCTTTTAGATCAACAGGAGCAAGAACCTCCATTGTATCAACTGTTCCAGATGGACTCATTATCGCTCTTGTGCTAGTTTTTGGCATTAAAAGTCCGGCAGATGCGACTATCGGCACTATTATCAGGGCATCCTTGCTGTTCCCGGGAACTCCTCCCATGCTGTGCTTGTCCACAACATTTCCACCTCCGAAGTCAAGCATTGTTCCTATCTCAGCCATGGCCTTTGTGAGATATTCTATCTCCTCCAGATCCATCCCCCTGAACTCAAGAGAGAGGATGAAAGCCGTCAGCTCAACATTGCTGAGGGATCCGGAGTGTATATCCGAGACTATCTCCTCTATCTCCCTTTTGCTCAGCTTTGCTCCCGCCATCTTCCTCCTTATCAGCTCAACAGATAGCTGAGAATCCGATCTAGTGATATCCACAAAATCCCCATCCTTTACCTCAAGCCTCTCGGCAAGATCAAGGAATATCACGATAGAGCCTTTCTCAGCGAAGTTGGATATGCTTACAGGCGCCGTTAAAGAGGATCCCCTGTAGTTTATCTTAACCCTGTCCCCTGCAATGAGCCCTAGCTTGTCAGCATCCTCTCTGTTTATGACAGCTCTTGGCTCGTCCAGCTTTATCCCCATTATCCTTGTTCTCAGCTCCACCTAACACTATGCAGGATAGACTTATAACCGTGTGGGAGTTGTTAATATTTTGAAATATTTATTACTTTTTATAAAATAAAGGTTATCTACTCTGCCCTCGGCTTTCTCTTGATGTGGAGAGAGGTTGACAAAATCGCGTCGAAAGCCCTGTCATCCCTTGACCTCGTGTCATCAAGAGCTGTAATATTGTACGGCAACCTGCCGGATGAGATAGCAGCAGCTGTCATGATATATGAGATTCTCAAGGCAAGAGGGGTTGAGGTATTTGCAATTCCCTCCCTCCCTGAGGAGTTCTTGGAGAACGTGGAGAGATCCGGAAGTTCTGATCTAATAGCTGTTGGTGTTTTGCCAACTGGTCCAGGACCACTGGATGTGGCTGAAAAGCTTCATGAAAATGTCTTTCTTTTCAGCGATTCGATTTCACATGGACACGGCATAAGCCTGATAGATGGAGGGCTTGGCATACCCCTCTCCTGCTTGAGTTACAGAATGGCAATACAGCTTGGGGATGAGGACCTCTCAGATCTGTGCTGGATAGCTGCCATTGGCTCGATGGACAGCTATCTCTTCTTGGACATAGCAAGGGAGGCAGCCCTCAAATGGCCTTATATATTTGCCTCTAGCGATGGGGAGAACTTCAGAAGAGGAAATGATATCCTGGTAAAGGCATCCCTTCTACATCCTGTTGGTCCTTCTCTGGCATTTATCTCATTGGATGAAAATATGGATGATCCCGCTTCCTTTTTAGATGGATCCAGCATACTCTCATCCTTCCTCAAGAATGAGGGAATGGAGGGATCTTTGAGGGATTTAATAAGCTCATCAGGGACTTTGAGGTTATCCAAGGAGGGACTGCGCATATGGGAGGCCAGCGAGACAAGAAAGAGGAGGGCAATAGCCTACTTTGAGTCCAGAGCATCAGATGATCTAGTTCTCTCCTATGCAACAGAGGGACCTGTGGCATTTGTATCTGCAAGAAGGAGTTCTTCTAAAGATCTTTTAAGCGAGATGAAGGAGAAATTATCCGGAATCGAGCATTCAATCTGTGGCGGAATCGATCATGCTGAGATAACAATGAGATCCAGCCAGATCGATAGGTTTATTGAGAGGCTGGGAGAGTGAAATTTTTTAGGCTGAAGGTAAGGGGATATGGTGAGGAGGGGAGATGAAGGATCTTGCCGATAAGAGTTGCTGTTGCCACAGAGGATGGAAAACACGTTAAGGAAGGGGAGTTTAACAAGGCGAAGTATTTTGCCATATACGATGTCTCAGGGAAAAGCCCAACTAAGGTTGAACTCAGGGTTAACACAAGAATTAGCTCAGAGGATCCTTCCTCAGCTCTCGAAATACTTAGAGATTGTGAAGTTGTGATATCGAAGGAGTTCAGCAGGGATGTGAAGGAAGCCATGGAATCAATGGGCCTTATAGCCCATGAGACAAGGAACACTGATGTAGTTGGGGCTATAATAGAGTTTGCTGAGAAGGTGGCTAGGTTGAAGGAGGGGTAACCTACTCCACGACTGAAGTCGGGAGCTTTGTAGGTTCATCCCGCAGTCCCCTACGGGCTGGGTTACTCAGCCCTGCTGGGAGGGACGTGGCCCTCCTAGCTATATTCTTGGGACAGATAGCTTCAGGGCAACCTGCCCCAGCTTTAGAAGGGAGAAATATTTAAAACTTGCTGCGATTCCTCTCCTCGACTAAAGGTCGGGAGTCTCCTCGCATTGATCTTGATGATTTTTATTTTCCCCAGCTCATGAATGAGTATGCTCATAGACTGGAAATCCAGAGAGATATTCTCAAGCCTGAGAGTTCCCGAGGACTCTATGGTGATCCTTAGGCTTGATGGATGGAGGTTTAGCGATCTAGCTTTATCTCTTGGGCTTGATAAGCCGTATGACAGGAGATTTGCTGAAACAATGGTTAGAGCTACCTCCAAACTCTTTGAGCTGGGCATGCCCATTAACCTTGCTTACACTTTTTCTGATGAAATATCACTGCTTCTCAACCCGCCTCTGCCCTGGAGGGGAAGGGTGGAGAAGATGAACTCTGTTATACCATCCCTTGTCTCCTCTTTCATTTCAAATGAGCTGAGAAGAAATGATATAGCATTCGACTCCAGAGTGGTTTTCATAACGGGTGCTTCCGATGCAATAGACTACCTTTCCTGGAGGCAGGAGGAGGCTTGGAGAAACCACATAAATTCCTACGCGCTCTATGCCCTAGAAAAGGAGGGAATAACAGGAAAAAAGGCTGATGAGATGCTCAGAGGGATGAAATCTCATGAAAAACATGAGCTTGTATTCAAGAAGCTTGGGATAAATCTTGCAGAAACTCCAGCATGGCAGAGAAGAGGCATTCTGATAAGATGGGAGGAGTTCGAGAAAAAAGGATTCGACCCGATAGAGGGAAAGGAAGTGATTGTAAAGAGGAGAAAAATAGTCCAAGACTGGGAACCTCCTATCTTCTCCTCAGAAGAGGGGAGAAGGTACTTGATAAAAGCTCTTGGAATCAATGAGAAAAAGTTTTAAAAGGACATCATATATGTGATGATGCCCCGGTAGCTCAGCGGTCAGAGCGGCCGCCTTGTAAGCGGCAGGTCGCGGGTTCAAATCCCGCCCGGGGCTTTTAAAGAAAAGGAGGAGGGATCAGGAGAATTTCTCCTTCACGAAATCCCTTATCCTTTTCATCCCCTTCTTTATATTCTCCCTTGAAGTGGCAAAGGAGATCCTTAAGTAGCCCTCCCCCTCAGCCCCGAAGGATGTCCCAGGAAGAAGGGCTACACCTGCCTCATTTAAAAGCATATCAGCGAGCTTTGATGATTTTACACCCAGTTTGCTCACGTTTGGAAATGCATAAAATGTTGCAGCTGGCTTTATCATGCTGAACCCGGGTATTGAGTTTACCTCCTCGTATATCAAATTCCTCCTAGCCTCATACTCCTTCACCATTTTCCACACATCGTCCCATGGACCTTTCAGCGCTGCAATTGCTGCATACTGAACAAAGCTTGCCGGGCATGATGCAGAGTTCAGCTGAACTTTTGCTACCTTGTCTGCCACTTTTTCAGGTGCAATAACCCATCCAAGCCTCCATCCTGTCATGGACCAAGACTTGCTGAAGCCTCCGAGGAGCACAGTATGCTCCTTATCCCCTATTGAAAGAGCGCTAACATGTTTTTTACCATCAAATATTATATGTTCGTATATTTCATCTGATATAACTACAATGTCCCTCTTCTTGGCTACCTCATATATTGCCTCTATATCTTCCCTCGAATAAACTCCTCCCGTGGGATTCCCAGGCGTGTTTATCACTATGGCCTTAGTTTTATCCGTCACAGCAGATGCTATTTCCTCTCCGCTTGGGGAGAATCCCCTCTCCTCCCTGAGCTTTACAGTTACAGGAACTCCGCCAACAAACTTGGTGACACCCTCGTATGCTGGATATGTGGGGCTGGGTATCACGACCTCATCTCCGGGATCCAAGAAAGCTATTAGGGAGGCGAATATCCCCATCTTCGCCCCAACTGTTATCACAACCTCCTTTGGCTTCACATCCACTCCTCTGCTCTCACTTATGTATTCGGCAACTGCCTCTCTAAGCTCATATATCCCGGCAGCTGGTGTATAACCAGTTTTTCCCTCATCAAGAGCCTTTTTTGCAGCTTCTATTATGTGTTTTGGTGTGGGAAAATCGGGCTGGCCTATCTCAAAGTGAACTATCTCTTTTCCCTGTCTCTCAAGCTCTCTGGCCTTGTCCAGAACTATAAATGCACTTTCCACCTCCAGCTTCTCCATCGATTTCGAGAGGCTGGGCATGAGATCACCTCTCCATCCAGAAAGGTTAAATTAAAAATTTTTTCTATTTGCCAAGTCTTTTTAAAGCAATAATGTAGCATATAAAGCCAAAGAGAAGTTCGTTCAGGAAAACTGTGATAGTTGATGAGATTATCGTGACAAATATAGCAGCATTTTTCTCCACCCCCATCGCCATTAGAAGGCTTGCCATTGCCCACTCCCTTACTCCAGTGTTTCCAGGTATACCCAAGGGGATCAGGACCATTAATATGGAGAAGGAGTATATGAAGGCCCCTGAGAAGAGATCTATCTCTATGCCGAGGGATCGAAGGTATATGAAGATTGGAGCCATGTCAAGGAGCCAGTTGGCGAAGGAGCAAGCAGTTGACTCAGCAAGCCTTCTTTTCTCGTTCATAAGGTTTTTGAATGCCCCTGCATACTCCTTTATCTCCTTTCTCATTTTCTCCATGTTTCTCCTTGTCACTCTCTCGATAAGGGAGAGAATTCTCATGAGATACTCCTCTGTAACACTTATCTTCACTATTAGCAAAGTCCCAATCGATATCAGTGTAATAGCCATTAACGATGGAAGGAAGAGATTTCCAGCTAGCTTTGAGAGACTGGACACTCCGAGAGCTATGCATACTAAGAATGGAATTGTCATCACTATTCTGTGAGCTATTACTGTTGATAAAGCCTCTGAATTCCCCATTTTTCCTGTTTTTCCGGCAAGATACACCCTCAATGCCTCTCCCGATGTGGAGCCAGTTGGTATGAGGAGGTTCATGAAGAGAGCTGAGTAGCTTATCAGAAAAGAGTCAATAAGGGGTATTTTCCTTCCGGAGATGAGATACCATCCCAAGGAGTAGAAGAAGACCCCTATGTTTATCAGAACAATAGATATAACCACCGGAAGAAGACCTACTCTGTTTACATAACTGGGTATCTTGCTCAGATCCAAGGCTGGAAATAGAAGTAGGAAGAGGATTATTCCCAGCAGTGTGAGGATCAAAGTCCCCTTATTCATTCAAATTCCTCCGTAAAATTTAGCAGCAACATCAAGAGCTTCTTCCCATGAGGGAAGACCGGATTGTGTCCCCTTTCTGGCTATTTTTATCGAGGCTGCTGCATTGGCCAATTTGAGGGATGAATTCACATCCATTCCCCTGAGCAATGCAATTGTATATGCAGCATCAAACACATCACCTGCTCCCGTTGTGTCCACGGCTTTTGCCTCGACAGCTTTTTGCTCATAAACCCTTCCCTCTACATATGCCCTTGCCCCTCTGCTCCCCATCTTGAGGACTACATCCACCTCTTCAGATATCTTTTTCACCTCATCCTCCCCTTTAAACACAAGCTCTGCCTCTTTTATGTTCATAAAAAGCCTTTTTACACCAGAAAGATAATCTATTATTCTTCTTCCCATTTTTCTCACTATCTTTATCCCCGGATCCCAAGATATCCCTCTGTACACCTTGAGAACACCCGATACAACATCCTCGTAAACGCTTGAAATATGAACCACATCGCTAGATCTGAGAAGAGGAAGAAACTCGGAGAAATCTAATGTACCAAGCCTTGAATTTGCCCCTCTCATCGTTATCATCCTTCTCTGCCTTCCTCTTTCCTGTATCACCACAACCGTCCCTGTCCTCTCCTCTTTTATCCTCTTTATCCACTCAGTTGAGACATTATGCATCTTCATTTCCTTCAGGAAAATCTCTCCAAATAGATCAGACCCAACACAGGCTATTAAAAAGCTTTCAGCTCCAAGATGACTTGATGCAGCAGCAAAATTCGATGCAGAACCACCAGGCCCGAATATTATGTCATCCGCGAGGATGTCCTCATCATAGCCAGGCATCTCCTCCAAGAAGAGAGTTATATCTATGTTGGCATTTCCTATTGCTGTTATCCTCATGTTCTCACCAGAGATGGGAAGAAATACCTCTTTCCTCTAGATTTCTTCATCTCATCCCACTCTTTTAGTATTTTTACAGCCTCATTTGCCACATCTATTGCCTCCTTCTCTCCCTTAACTCCAAACTCCCCAGTTACTCTTTGAGCATAGACTGCACATACAGCACCAGCTCTCAGCCCATAAACCCCAGCTACTGTGAATATGGAGGCAGCCTCCATCTCAAAGTTCACAACTCTGGCTTTCCTCAGATCGCTCACTATATCCTTCATCCAGCTCTGCCAATATCCCCCCATTCCAAGTCTTCCCTGTCCTGTGTAGAAGCTGTCTGTAGTTGCGGTTATCCCAACATGATATCTGTACCCAAGCTGTTCAGCTGCCTCTATGAGGGCAATGGTTACCTCATAGCTTGCGACAGCAGGATACTCTATCCTCACATACTGCCTGCTCGTCCCCTCCATTCTGACAGCTCCAGTGGATATTATGAGATCCCCTACCTCTATCCCCTCCTGTATTGCTCCAGAGCTCCCAACCCTTATGAACGTATCAGCTCCAGTTCTGGCAAGTTCCTCAACAGCTATGGCAGCAGCAGGCCCCCCTATCCCAGTTGAGACAGCCATGAGCTCAACACCTCTGTACCTGCCGGATATCACGTAATACTGCCTGTGTCTTGAGATCTCTCTGTACTCATCCCAGCTTTTCGCTATCTTCTCTATCCTCTCCGGATCACCTGGAAGAAGGACATATCTCTTCGTATCCTTGGGAGATACTCTCACATGATATTGAACTCCTCCCGGAAGCTCAGGCTCCTCAGCGCTCTTAAATTCCTGCCCACTTCCTGAATATGCTCCAGATCTCATCTGCAACCACCTCTATTGGCCTTCTTGAATCGACAACAAACATGTTAAACTCATCCTTGAGGGAGAGAAACCTCTCCCTTATCCTCTCAAGCTTATCTCTGTCCTCAAATATCTCCTTTCTCTCCCTGTTTTTTATCCTCTCAATTGCTGTGTCAGCATCTATGTCCAGAAGTATTGCCAGATCCGGCAGAGGAGCCCTTGAGTTTATCGATCTAACCCAGTTCTCTGGGAGAAATAAGCCCTGATATGCTATTGAGGAGAATAGATACCTGTCTGTGATAACAAAACGATCCTTTGTCATGCCGGATATTTCATGCACATGAAATAACCTATCAGCTGCAAACAAGAGAGCTAGGACATCGTGCTCAACCCTCAGCTTCCCTGAGAGAAAATCCCTTATTATCCTGCCTATTGGTCCATCTGTTGGCTCATAGGTCAGAAATGCTCTCATTCCCATCCTGCATATCCTCTCATAAAGAATTCTGGAGTGCGTTGTTGTCCCAGATCCATCTATCCCCTCAAGCGCTATAAGGCCACCTGACCTCATTGAGGCTAAGCTTTTTGAGTTGGTAATAAATGTATCTGAGGTGATCTCATGCATGTAGTTGGTCCTGCGGATGACTTTAACAGGTCTCTTTCCGAGATAATAGGGGCAAAAATCGCTGAAGTTGAGAGAAGAGTCTTTCCAGATGGGGAGATATGCCCGAGGATAGTGGAGACAAGCGGATTAAATGGATCGAATGTCATCCTGTCTATGAGAATGAAGAGCGGTGGGAATCCAAACACATACCTTTCTGAGGTGTTGTTCACGATAAGGAATTTAAGGGAAGAGCTGAAAGCCGGGAAAATAATAGCAGTAATCCCATATTTCCCATATGCAAGACAGGATGAAATATTCAGGCCTGGAGAGCCCTTGAGCTCGAGATATGTGGCCGAGATGCTGGAGGAAGCCGGAGCTGACGCTGTTATAAGCGTGACAGTGCACCTCCACAGGATAAAGTCGTTCTCAGACATATTCAGCAGGGCAAAAGCTGTCAATGTCTCCGGATTTTCCGGAATAGCAAGGGTTCTGAAAAACAGGGAGCTCAAAGACCCTGTTGTAATAGCACCTGATGGTGAAGGTATTGCCTGGGCAAAGGAGCTGGCTGATCTAATGGGAATAAAGGAGTATGGAGCTTTCAAGAAGGAGAGGGATCTCAACACAGGAGAGATAAGGACGCAGCTTGTCGAAATGGATCTAAGAGGAAGGGATGTTCTGATTGCGGATGATATCGTGTCAACAGGAGGGACAATGGTGAATGCCCTTGCTGGAGTGAGGAAAATGGGGGCCAGAAGGGCAATTGCCGCATTTGTCCATCCAGTGCTGGCTCCAGGAGCCATAGATAGGATATTGGCATTAGCTGATGAGGTTATATCCTCTGATACAATAGAATGGCCCGGATCAAAGGCCACAGCTGTTAGGGAGGTAGCAGATGCAGTGAAGGAGCTTCTCTAATTCTATTTTTTATGTTAAATATAATTTAAGTCAGAACTAGAATTTACTGCTAAAAATGATTTCGCTTGCCTTTTTTCTTTAGGCTCTCCATGAAGATTCCTTTAGCTAAAAAATTTAATTCATTAATTAAAAATAGTTATCCATCCGTCCTTATCGAATGCAAACTTTTTATTCCCATTTTGATGAACAGACCGAATCTGGAGGTGCTCCAATGAGACCTCTGAGCAAGGAGTTCAACCCCATGAAGTATGAGACTGAGGTATTGGAGTTCTGGAGAAAGAACCACACATACAGAAAGGTAAGGGAGATGCTAAAAGGTAGAGAGAAGTTCTACTTCTTGGACGGGCCCCCTTATCCAAGCAGCAAGGAGCCTCATCCAGGAACCTGCTGGAACAAGTTCATAAAGGACTCGGTGGTCAGATACTGGAGAAGCAGAGGTTATGATGTCAGGGATCAGCCTGGATGGGACACTCATGGCCTTCCAATAGAGGTCGCAACGGAAAAGGAGCTAGGATTCAGCACAAAAAAGGACATAGAGAGCTATGGGATAGACAAGTTCGTTGAGAAATGTAAAGAACTTGCGATGGAGAACTTGAGAGAGATGACAACAGCTTTTGAGACCCTCGGAGTATCCCTTGACTGGGATAATCCCTACATAACATTCGAGAGAAGCTACATAAGCTCGGCATGGTGGGGATTAAAGAGGATATGGGAGAGTGGAAGGCTGAAAAAAGGACTTGTTGTTGTGCACTGGTGTCCAAGGTGTGAGACCGTTCTGGCTGATTATGAGGTCAGCGAGTACAAGGATCTTCAGGATCCCTCGATATATGTGAGGTTTCCGACGGATAAAGGGGATATAGTGATATGGACCACAACTCCATGGACTCTTCCTGCTAACGTCGCTGTCATGGTCCATCCGGATGAGGACTATGTGAGAGTTGAGGCAGGGGGAAATGTGCTCATAATGGCTGAGAAGAGGCTGGAGAAGGTGATGGACGAGATAGGAATAAAGGACTATAAAATCATAGAGAAGATGAAGGGAAGCCAGCTTGAAGGACTTAGATACAGGAATCCCCTCGAGAAGAGGGTCCCTGTCCAGCGAGAAGTGGATCACAAGGTGATATTGAGCAGGGAATATGTGACAATGGAGGAGGGAACTGGATGCGTCCACAGCGCCCCAGGACATGGAAAGGAGGACTTCGAGGCAGCCCATGTAAGATATGGTATGCCAGTTTTAAGCCCAGTCGATGAAAGAGGGATATTCACAGAGGAGGCAGGGGAGTACAAGGGGCTGAGCGTGAGGGAGGCAAACTCAAGGATAATAGAGGATCTCAGGGCTGATGGGTTCCTTCTTTACTCCGGAAGGATAGTACACAAGTATCCAGTTTGCTGGAGGTGCAAAACCCCCCTGATACTGAGGGCAACTGAGCAGTGGTATGTCAAGCTCTCAGATCTGAGGGATGAGCTGATAAGAGAGGTTGACAGAGTTAGATGGGTTCCTCAGTGGGGAGGGGAGAGAAGGTTCAAGAACTGGCTGATGAACTTGGAGGACTGGATAATATCCAGGCAGAGGTACTGGGGAACTCCTCTTCCTATATGGATATGCAATAAATGCGGGAAAACTGAGGTAATATCTGGGGAAAAGGAGCTTGTTGAAAAAGCTGGTGTGAAACCCAAAGATCTTCACAAGCCATGGGTTGATGAGATAAAGTGGAGGTGCAGCTGCGGAGGGGAGATGAGGAGGGTTCCTGATGTGGCAGATGTCTGGTACGACTCCGGGATATCCTTCTTCGCAAGCTTAAGTTACCCTGAGAAGGATGATTATGAAAGATTAAAGCCTGTTGACTTCGTTGTCGAGGGGCATGACCAGTTCAGGGGCTGGTTCTTCTCACTGCTGAGAGTTGGATACCTGATATTCGGCTCCGCTCCATACAAAACTGTGCTATCACATGGATTCATGCTGGATGAGAGGGGAAGGGAGATGCACAAAAGCCTTGGAAATTATGTCCCAGTTGATGAGATAAAGAACAGATTTGGGGCCGATGCATTCAGACTCTTCGTTTTATCAAAGGTGACATGGAGCGATCTTAGGTTCAACATGAGGGAGATGGAGAACACTCTAAAGAAGCTTCAGGTGATATGGAATGTCTTCGTCTTTATATCGGAGTACGCAGTGCTGGAAGGAGAGGGGGAGATGAGCCAGGAGGACAGGTGGATTCTCTCAAGGCTGAACAGCACGATAAAGGACATAAGGAATGCGATGGAGGAGTATAGAATACATGATGCGGTCAACTCCCTGCTTAACTTCCTTGTTGAGGATCTCAGCCATCTTTACCTGAGATATGCGAGGAAAAGGGTGAGAAGGAATCCGTCTGTATCCAGAATACTAAGGGAGATAGCCTCAAAGATCCTCCCAGTTCTCTCGATATTTGCCCCATTCACAGCTGAGAGGATATATCAGGAGTCCTTCAGGGAGGAGGGGATGCCAGAGAGCGTGAACATGCTCCCATGGCCAGAGCACGACGAGAAAGCAATAGACAAAAGGCTTGAGGACTTAATGAACTCTGCTAGGGCTGTGATAGCAGCTGCAAACTCAATAAGGGCTAGAAGGAAGATGAGGATAAGGCAGCCCCTTCCTGAACTAAGGGTTTCTGAGGAGCTCAGAGAGGTTGTAGCCACATTTCCAGATCTGATAATGGAGGAAGTGAATGTGAAGAGGATAAGCGTTGGAAGGGCTGAGTGGGATGAGGAGAATGTGCAGGGAGGAAAGGTCTACCTCAACACTGAGGTGGACACAGAGCTTGCAAGAGAGGGGATGAGAAGGGAGCTTATAAGGAGGATACAGCAGATGAGAAAGGAGATGGGGTTGAGAAGGGGGGTTGAGAAAGTTAAAGTGTACATAAAAGGGGTTGATAATCTGCTGGATGAGGAGGCAATGGAGGAGGTTGATGCAGTCTCCGTTGAGATTGGGGAGGGAAGAGGGTACAGAAAGGACTGGGAGATGTTTGGAAAGAAGGTGACAATATGGCTGGAGAGATCAGAGTAGCTGGCTGGGTGAGCGAGGTAAGGGATCTTGGGAAGCTGAGGTTCATAGTGCTTAGAGGGGAGAGAAAAGTGCAGATAACGATGAAGAGAGGAGAAGTCTCGGATGATCTCTTCTCTGCCACTGAAGATCTTCCTCAGGAGAGTGTGATAGAGGTAATAGGCTTTGAAACAGATAGAAAGATTGCAAGATCAGCTGATCTGGAGGTCATACCGAAGGAGATAAGGGTTATCAGCAGGGCTGAGAAGAAACTCCCTCTCGATCCAAACTGGAAGGTTCAAGCTCTTTTTCCAACAAGGATGAAATACAGGCCTCTTGATCTCAGAAGACCTGAGGTACAGGCTGTGTTTAAGATAGAGGCAAGCTTTATAAAAGGAGCTATGGACTGGCTTGATGAAAACGGATTTCTCATGGTCTTCACCCCATCTATAATAGGGGCTGCAAGCGAAAGCGGGGCTGAAGTTTTTGAGGTGAAATACTTCGATAAAAAAGCTTATTTGAGACAGGATCCCCAGCTTCACAGGCAGCTCACAATTCTAGGGGGATTTACAAGGATATACGACATTGGACCAAACTGGAGGGCGGATCCAAGCCACACAACAAGGCATATGAGCGAGTTCAGATCAATTGCAGTTGAGATGGCATTCATATCTGATGAGGAGGATACGATGAGAGTTGAGGAGCAGGTGATAGTTGCTGGGATGAGGAGAGTGCAGGAGGAGAGGCAGAAGGAGCTTGAGCTGCTGGGAGTTCAGCTTGAGATACCGAGGACCCCATTTCCGGAGATAAGGTTTCCTCAAGTTTATGAGGTGCTTGAGGGCATGGGGAAGAGAATAGAGTATGGAGGAGATTA
>Ga0209225_1001198_pt1 | contig 26520 bp, 29 predicted proteins | sample WasSprMetagenome_FD_184732 | JGI IMG/M metagenome (GOLD analysis project Ga0209225, IMG submission 184732) | Sulfidic aquatic microbial communities from Washburn Spring, Yellowstone National Park, USA - WS (SPAdes) (version 3) | ecosystem: Environmental > Aquatic > Thermal springs > Hot (42-90C)... | reverse complement strand
CGAGCTCTAGGGCTTCCTCTGGACAGAATTGGACGCATTGGGGTCCTTCCGGATTGTTCCTGCATAGGTCGCAGACCAAAACTAAACTCTTGTCTGGATGAAGCGAAATTCCACCGTATGGGCAGGCCTGGATACACCAGCCGCACCGGTCGCACTTCGCCTCATCGACAAGGATGAAGCCTTCCTCAGACTGGGTTAAGGCTTTTCTGGGGCAAGCTCTGACGCATGGAGCATTTTCGCAGAATCGGCATGTTAGGGCTAGGTTGAAAGCTGGTGCTAGGCGTATAACTCTAATCCTAGACCTTAAGGGGTTCCATAGGGGTTCATTTTTTTCTAGGACGCAGACATACTCGCATAGGCTGCAGCCCGTGCATTTGGAAGGGTCAACGGCCACAAACCTTCTTGAAACAGCCTTTGCCATGATACAGCCAGCTCCGCAAGTTTGGGTTAGATGTTCACATAAAACTTGTTTTTATAATTTCCCCCATCAAAAGCAAAAGCTAAACGTTCAGAGCTTAACCTTGACTTTCCCGCCTAAAACAACCCTACCATCAGCGAAGAATGAGGAATAGGCATAAACCTCCAATCCCCGTTTTGCCGCCATCCTAAGGGCTGTCCCAAACTTTGGATCCATCTCATCATTGGGAACGAAAACCTCGGCGTCGCCCCTCTGAACCACGAAAAGAACGGCTGCCCTAAAGCCTTCATCTAAAGCCTTCGCAAGCCCCAAAACGTGTCTAGCGCCTCTTAACGTCGGCGCATCCGGAAACATTGCAATACCATCACGGACAAGGGTGCATGACTTAACCTCCAAGAGACATGGTTTAGCCGAACCATCGTGAAGGAGAAAGTCAAATCTAGCATATTCGTGAATGTATTCAGGTTTAACGCAGGTGTAGCCGCGGAACTCCGGCAAATCCCCATTTTTTAAGGCTTGAAATACAAGCCTATTGGGGATCCTTGAGTCAACTGAAACAATAGTTCCATCACTATAAACGCCCACAACGTCATAAACGGTTTTCCGCCTACCTGCCGCACCGCCACCCTTCAGAACAACCCTAGCACCCGGAACCAAAAGCTCACGAAGCCTTCCGGGGTTAGGCAGAAAACAAGGCACAACCTCCCCACCAACCCGCACAAGAGCTGAAAACCTAGTCAACCGCCCCTCAAAAACACCCTCCAGAATAACACCCTCAACCTCAATGAAACTTGTCAACCCAACCAATAGAATGATTGAAACACCAAATATTTAACTCCCACGATAGAAAATGAATCAAAACTTGTTACTTCGCATACGCTTTACACGCACTATCATTGAATTAGCCATTAGGCGGGTTTCAGCCCACAATTGACAGCGTTTATTTCTTGTCGCAACATTTGTGGGAAGCTACATGAACATACTCATTTTTAAAATTAAAGACCATTCGTCAAGTGCTGAAGTATGAATATTTCAGCTTCTTCAGCATAGTTTTCCATGCGCTGCAAATTGGGTATGAAGAATTTTCCACATAATTTGTAGTGGAAAGGAATAGCTGAACGTTTAAAATTTCCGAGAAACGTTTTTATAAACGTTCATCGGATCCGTGTGTTAAGGCGATGAAGCTCGCCTTTAACCGCCCTCGCTTCTTTTGCGCGGGGGCTGATAGCTTCTACCCATTGTTGAATGGCGTGTAGGTGGGTATTGGGTTGCGGGAGGCGGGGCGGTTAACGCTTTTGCCGGATAGACAGTCTACAGACTTGTGGGTCAGCCGGGTTATTGATTATGTCGTTAATAGGCAGAATGAGGATGGAGGTTACACTTTCTGTCAAGGCACAGAATCAAATGCGCAGGACACCTATTACGGGCTGGCAATTTTGAATTTGTTGAGGACACCTTTTCCAAATATTGAAAAGACTATTGAGTGGCTCCAGAACTTTGTTCCGGACAGCATTTACTCGCATTATTATGTGGCTAAAGCCCTCAAACTTTGCGGTAAAGAGCCGGACAAGAATATTCTGAGAAAGTTCATCCTTTCCTTACCCATTGTTAATGGTGAGTTCGGAACCGTTGATGTTTACGCGGAAGTTGCATCAGAGTTCCTTTCAATTTTAATGGGGATAGAGCTTGCCGACATGGTTAACGTGGAAATTAACCGCAAGAAAATTGTAGATTGGCTACTAAGCTTTAAGAATAACGACGGCGGCTTCGGCGCACATGGATATTCAAATCTAAATTCAACTTATCATGCCGTGGCTTCGCTTTTTAATCTGGGCTACCCCGTTAAATCGCTCAGAGACACTCTTGAATATGTACGGGCATGCGAAAAACCCTATGGAGGTTTCACAGTTATACCCAACAGTACAATACCATACATGGAACATATATACTATGGAACGTCAACGCTTAATCTATTCGGTGAACGTTTACGGTATCCAAAACAAACAGCCGAGCTCGTTCTGAAATGCCAAAATTCGAACGGAGGATTTGCAAGGTCAGACCTTGGCATATCCACCTTTGAGGACACATTCTACGCTGTAAGTGTGCTGCTGACAATCAGCAGACAATGGTGAACATGAATGAGCGTGGATATAACATACTTCCGCATTGAAAGGATTATTAGAAGCGGTGCAGAGTGTTTTCTATGCGCCTTAGAAGACGAAATTGAAAGAAAATACATCGACACCTACCTATCGGAACTTGTTATGGATACTAAAGCGAGAGAAAAACTCGTTCAAAGCGGAGGATTCTGTAACCACCACTTCTACAGAATGCTAGCGATGGCAACAAGACCAGATAGCTTCGACGGCCACGGAATAGCTCTAATCACCCAAAGCATCATAGAAAAAACTATTCAAGATTTACAAAAAGTCGGCAAAGAGGCTTTCCCACAAACAACAGAGTGCCCAGCATGCGCTCACCTAACTAACCTGATGGAAATCTACCATAGAAAAATTGTGGAACTGATTTGTTCGCGTAATAAAGAGTTCCTCGAACTTTTTAAGAGCTCTAAAGGTCTATGCATTCCACATTTCGCTTTATTGCTTAAAATGGTACGCGATGCTGAAGGTGGTCAGAGCCGAGAAATCCTCAGAACTATAATTGATGTTGAAAAAAGAAACATCAGCCAACTAGGATCAGAACTTTCAGAATACATTAGAAGGCAAAGTTACGAGTTTTCAGACGAAGACCGCAGAGCGGTAGAGGACGTATTGTTAAAGAGCGTTCAAAAAATTGTCGGCAGGCGGGGAATAAAGCATGGCAACATTTAACGGAATGGAGGGTATAAATAGGAAATGTTTAGCAGATTAGTTTTTAGTAAAAAAGGCGAGCCCGCTGTTTTGGAAGCTTTCCTGGATAAATCAACTTATGAACGGTTCAGAGATTATGTGATGAAAAATCGCCTAAGCGAAAGCGACGCGGTCGTTAGGATCTGGAGCGTGGGATGGCTAATTATTGGCTTTTTGAATTTAAGTGAATGAAGGCAAGCTATATGCACATAAAGAAGCCATTCAATGAATTCAAAAGGGACAATGAGCTTCTGAAAGATGAAATGAGGTCAGAGAATGGTCGAAACCTGTGGGGAGAATACGCCGTTATGAAATTTAGAGCTTATGAATACTTCATGGAGAACAAAGTTATGGTTATAAATTTCCCCAGAATGTTAGATGAAAATAGAATGCTAAAGCGGAAGCTTGAAATGAAGGGGCTTACAGAATTGATTCCTAAAGATGAATGGGATCAATCCGTTATAGACGCTTACTATAAAAAATACGTTTTTGGGGAGCACCGCTAATTTTTGTAGGGGGGATATTAATAGAGAATCAGGATAAAAACGTGAAAATTACAGAAGTCCGTACTTATACGCCGCTCAGCCATGACTATGCTGATTTGTTTGCAAATTTGGTTGCCGCCTTAGAGTTATGCGCCGCAACTGAAGAACTTTGGGAAATATGGGGAAACAAACTTAAGGATGAAAAATCAAAACAGCTTCTGCAACGCATGATCGTAATTCTTTCTAGATATTTGGGGTATCCTGAGGGAAGGGCCTTCAGCCTATATCAGCACAGAGGAAACCGCGAATTTCTTGAAATGGCTAAGGAGATTCGCAGAATTGAAAAGGAGCTGGAAACAATTTCCATTAATAAACAAGGGCTTAAAAAGCTTGAAGAAATTGAGAAGAAGCTTAACCAGATGGCCAAAAACTGTCGTATGGAAATTGAACGCTTAGCAAAAACAGAGGTCATAGAATACGGCCAGTAGGCTATTGCCATGTATCAAATATTTGAAGTCAAGTTAAAGCCCACTAAAATTGATTTGCGCGATAAACTTGACGAGGTTAACAAGTTGAATTGGCATCTAAACGGGGAAAAACTAATAAAGTATGATGATGGGCTGCAATATGTTTTGGACCTCTCAAACTTCAGTTTGAAATGCCTCGTAGGAGAGCTGTTTGTTATGGAGGAAGGCAAGTGGTCGCCGCTGGATTATCCGGCTAGAGAGGAAGTCGTAAACATGGCGATAAAGGAATTGCAAAAACTCCCCTTCAGTTTTGAAGTGGTTGAAATTGAGAGAGTTGTTAAAATTGAAAAGCGAATCGGATAACCAAAAAGGTGGAAGATGGCTGAACAGAAATGTGGCGGCAATGGGTTTCACAAGCCTGTTCAGCGACGCAAGCCATGAGATGGCCACCTCTATTTTAGCACAATTTCTAACAGTGGAATTGCATGGTTCAGCCGAAATATTGGGTTTGATAGAGGGCTTGGCAGACTTCTCCTCCAGCTTTGTTAAGACGTATTCAGGCTGGCTCAGCGATAAATTGGGCAGGAGAAAACCCCTTGCAACGTTAGGTTACACGCTTACAGGAATATTCATACCTTTCTTTGCCTTCGCATACAATGCCCTTCAAGCGCTATTTTATAGAACTGTCGGATGGATTGGAAGAGGCATAAGGGAGCCTCCTAGAGACGCCCTTCTGGCTGACTCGGTTAAACCTGAAAACTACGGTCACGCTTTCGGTTTCCATCGCATGATGGATACTCTAGGCGCCATAATTGGCCCAAGCATAGCCTTTATTCTACTACCCATCATCGGATTCAGAAACGTCTTTCTAGTTGCATTTTTGCCAGGCATCCTAGCGATACTGGTGTTTGCACTTTTTACAAAAGAAAAGGTTTGTAAGAAAACAGCTGAAGATCGGAGGCTATTGGGCGATATAAGAGGGTTGCCAGACACGTTTAAACATTACCTGTTGGCTGTAGGCATATTTGGCGTTGGAAATTTCGCCAACACTTTTCTCGTGTTAAAGGCCACAGAAGCCCTAACTCCAAGCTTTGGAGTTATGGTTGCCAGCAGCGTCAGCGCATTCCTTTACGTGCTACTTAATGTGGGGGCTGCGGTTTTCGCCTACATATTCGGCGCGCTAGGCGACCGATTTAGCAAAAGGAATCTGTTAGCGCTAGGATACATAATTTTCAGCATATACTGCCTAGGCTTTATTCTCGCACAGCCAAACATCTGGATTTACGGCCTCCTTTTCCTTTTAGCTGGCGTAGAAACAGGCGCCATAGACGCAACTGAAAGATCATACGCCGCTGAACTACTCCAGGAGAACAGAAGAGGAACAGGCTTCGGGCTGCTCAGCACAGTCAACGGAATAGGAGATTTCACGTCAAGCGTCACCGCAGGAATCTTATGGGCGTCCATTTCCGCCAGCGCGGCTTTTGCGTTTGGAGCAGCCCTTGCAGTGGCTGCAACGACAATCTTAATGATCCACAAGTAAATTCAATTTTTTAACGTTTCTGTTGTTTGTTTTTGCTTGAAATTTTCTGTTAAAGTTTTAAGTTAAAGATTCTTTAAAAACCTTGCGTATTACTTGAAACAAGCCTTCTGGCTTTTTGGCCGATAGACAGCAGTTTCAAAGTAGATAAGCTCTGAAAAATAATTCTTGAATTACTCAGCTATACCGAAAGGGCTTCAAGTTTGTGGTGAAAAAGATGAGCTTGTCTATTTTTGGAAAAGGAAGTAGCGTTCAACGGATGCAACGAAAAGTTATGGTATTATTTCGCAGCCTATGTACTGCATGAAATCGAAGTCCTCGATTTTGATCCTTTCGGCGTTGATTAACCGTCTGATTCTCGGAATTTCGTTGGCAACGGCGTCTACAAGGTTTTCAACAGTCTTGCAGACAAGCTTGTAGGCTTCTGGCTTCCAGCGCTTTGTTATGTTGGCATATAGGCATCTGCCCCCGCAAACGTTGAAGATGCCGCAACTTGTGCAGGGCTCGCCGACATAAACCTTTCTAAGCCTAAGCGGATGCGCAGTGCTAATGTGCCCCAAATAGAAGTCCCGCATGCCCCACATGCTCGGGCAAGGCACGATGTGGCCGTCTGTTTGAATAGCATAGTTTATCCAGCCAGCCCCACAACGCAAAAGCGCTCGCTCTTCACCTTTCAAGAAAGACCTAGCAACTCCGAGGAAAGGGTACAAACGCAACACAACGCCGTACTTCTCCATGTAGTCAACCCAAAACTTGACGAGACGGCGAACTCCAGGGTTGTAGCTTTCTTCACTCCACTTCTTAAAGCTCCGCTTCTCAAAATCGTTCCAAAAGCCAGCGTTAAGCTGCCAATGAACAGAAGAAAAGGAGAAATCACCATTGTTTAAAAGCCACAAAACTTGCCTGTAAATGTCAGTCTCTTCCATAACGGTCATCCGCGCAACAACCTCCCCCCGAAAACCGTTCCGCCTGATCAACCTCAAATTACCCATAACCCTACGGTAAACGCCAGACCCACGATAAAAGTCCGTCAAGGCTTCATCCCCATCAATAGAAACCAAAACAACACTGAAACGGTTCACATAAGCAGGCTCCAAACCGTCCAAATGTAAACCATTAGTCTGAACAACAAAATGCCTCACCCTAACAAAGTCCATCACGCGCCTAACGTCGTCAAGACACAACAGAGGCTCACCACCATAAAAAATCAAAACACAATCCGGATCAAGCCCACAAAAACGCTTCAAAACCCCTAAATCATAAACCGCACGCCTAGGCAAACAATAATCAACATTAAAACCCTCAAAGCCATCACCAAAATCCTCCAAAGCCCCACCAAAACAATAACGACACTCCAAATCACACTCAGTAGTCAACAACAAATGAAAGAACAACCCCAACTTCACCAAAAGCAAAGTCCACCTATCCCTTGGTAAACTTTTCCCTAACCCGCTTAGCCTTCTCGATATAACTTCGAAGCTCGCGTTCATACACGCACTGCGCGCTAGCTTGCTAAATTCGGACAAAATAGATTTTAATCTGTTTTGCCCATTTTATGTTACGCCTTTGGATGTTTTGACCGTAAAATTGTCGATGTTTTTAGGGCGGGCCAGTTGCGCTTGACGATTAGGGATGCTGGTTTTGCCCGTTCAACAGTAATCGTTCATATTGAGAGGCTGATGTCTGAAGGGATTGTTTTGAGGGAGAAGAGGCCACGTGAAGAACGGGGAAGACCTAAATTTCTACACCTACTTGTAAATGAAGCTTCTAAACCATCAATTAGCCCAGCATCGTTCTTATGGAGTTCACAAAGCTTAGGAAAGTACGAGAAAGGCGGATGCCGTAACTAGCCAAAAACACAAACTGTAGGCTAATCATAAATAAAAATCATATTTTGTCCATTTTAGTCTGAATTTAGCAACATCCTAGCGCGCTTATCTATAGCCATATTCAATAGAAAAAGTCGAATTCGAGTCTAGAAACGCAGACAACTTTCTTCATTTTCAAATTAATGGAAAATTTTGTCCCCGAAGGGAGATATAAGATGAACTTTATATACAAGAAAATCGAACTGTTGGAATCCAGAGGGATGCTAACCTGAGTAGCGACGTGGCGCATGCTTCGCTGCGCTCACTGGTTAAGGATAGTGAAGGCATTAAGCCGCGGGCGCTTCTCCTAAAAATAGTTTGGCAACTTTAGTCTGCGAAGGAAGGAGACTTTTACAGCTGAAAGCTTCAATTTTATTAGCCACTCTGCCCTTCTAGGTTTTTGGATGGAGTTTGGAGAAAGTTGACGTTCTAATTCGTGGATGCATGGTTTTGCCCATGAAAGATAGAAGCGTAATTGAAGATGGTGCTGTGGCTATTAAGGATGGGAAAATAGTCTTTATTGGAAAGGCGTCTGCCTGCGAGTTTAAGGCTGAAAAGACCGTGGATGCTAAAGGCAAAGCTGCGTTGCCTGGCCTTATAAACTGTCATACTCATGTGGCTATGGCGCTTTTTCGAGGTTTAGCTGAAGACAGGCCTTTAAATGTTTGGCTCAGGGAAGTCATTTGGCCTTTAGAGGCTAAACTCAGAGGTGACGACGTTTACGCTGGGGCGCTTCTTGGCTGTTTAGAGATGTTGAAAAGCGGGACCACTTGTTTTGCGGATATGTACTTCCATGAGAGGTCTGTGGCGGAGGCTGTCCGTGAAAGCGGCATAAGGGGTGTGTTAGCTGAAGGCATAATTGAAGCTGGCGATAAGCAGTTGGGCGAAAAAATGCTGAATGACAGCGTGGCTTTCGCTGGAAGCTTCAATGGGTTTGCCGAGGGGCGTGTAACCACCATGCTGGCGCCCCACGCTGCCTACAGCTGTAGTCCAGAGCTCCTCCGAAGGGTCGGAGGAAAAGCTTCGGAGTTAGGCGTCGGCATTCACATTCACCTTGCCGAGTCTGCTGAAATGTTTAGGGATTTTGAGAAGCTTTACGGCTGCGGCGAAGTTGAATTCCTAGATAGGCTTGGGATTTTTGAAGCACATGTGCTGGCTGCCCACTGCATAGACCTTTCGGATACGGATATGCGTGTTTTAGCGTCGCGCGGCGTCAATGTTGTCCATGTGCCTGTCGCCAACATGAAGCTCGGGTTGGGCGCTGCGAGGGTTAAGGAGCTCGTGGATTTAGGTGTTAACGTGGCATTAGGCACCGACGGGCCGGCTAGCAACAATACTCTTGACATGTTTGAAACCATGAAGGTTGCCGCCCTATTACAGAAACATGTTTACCGCAACCCCGAAGCCTTGTCAGCCTTTCAAGTTTTGAGAATGGCTACTTTGAACGGGGCGAAAGCCTTGGGACTGGATGGACTAATAGGATCGTTAGAGGTTGGCAAAAGGGCTGACATAGTGCTTGTTGACCTTTCAAAACCTCACTTAAAACCCTTACACGACGTTTACGCCGCTCTGGTTTACTCGGCCCGCGGAAGCGACGTCGATACAGTTATAGTCGATGGAAAAATTGTCGTGGAAAATAGGGTGGTTAAGACGTTGGACGAAGAGGCGGTCATGGAGAAGGCTGAAAAGCATGCAGCGGATTTACTCGCTCGCAAACTTTAAGTATTAGACATTAGAGGTTATGTATTCCATATTGGAAATCTAACCAAAAAGTTCGGAAAATTCACAGCTGTCGGTCACCTCAACTTGGAGGTCGAGGAAGGCGAAATTCTCGGTCTTTTAGGTCCCAACGGCGCCGGGAAAACAACAACCATTCTCATGCTTGCAACAGTTATTAAACCTACAGAGGGCACAGCTTACGTTAGCGGCGTTAGCTCTTTCCGAACAGCCCCTATGATGGGCGACAATGTAGCTATGGTGAGCAACGTTGGTGGTCCAGCGATTTCAGTTGCAGATGCCGTGGTTAGAAACGGCCTGAAGCTTGCCAAGCTTTCCGAGAAAACTAAGGTTGAAATTGAAAAGGCTTACCCCGGTGTGGACCCAGTAACCCCATTGACTTGATGGCCGATGCCCGGGCAGAAAGGTTCCAGAAGGTTTTAGACCTAGTTTTAGCCGATGAAAACATTGATGGGTTCTTGTGATAAACATGCTTAAATCATGCATCTTCGAGCCTGAAGACGCCAAGATTATCCCGAAGGTGGCGGCTGAACACCCTGAAAAGCCCGTTGTAAACGTGCCGGCTGGTGGCGAGGACTTCAAACCTGTTTATGGAGTTATTGGCAAAAGCCTTATACCCCTCTACAATCTTCCGGAGAAAGGTGTTCAAGCTCTAAAAGCCCTGAGACATTACGGAAAAGTCCTCAACGCAGCCACATGGGTTAACTATATCTGGAAATGCGCCCATTTTGCATATGGGAACTGGTGGAAAATTGCCTGGCGGGCAGACGAAATCCTCCGCGGATTTAGAGGGACAGATTATCCGTTTCTGTACGCAAATAGCCCATAACCTTCAGATTAGCGGCGCCTGCCTTTGTTGGGACACTTACAGTTTTCTTAGTAAGGCAAAGACGCTGCTGGAGGTTTTGCTTGTCATCAGGGGTTTCAAGCCTGGGTTGATGACCTACGTCAAGTTCCTTGACGATAAACCCGTCATTTTCTACACTGTGGACAAGCGGATTTTTGAAAAGGACGTGGAAAATGGATTTTTGGGTGAAGCCTTAAGCGTTCACCTGCTTTTTCCATATAAACCTCTGATCGGTAAAGAGTACTTGGAAAGGGAAGAGGTTAAACTGAAAAAGCGTGTAATTCTCGAGGCTTTGAAGAACCTTGTACTCGACTTTCCAGAACTTTCTCATCAAATTCACATAAAACCAGAATACTTCATGTATGAGGCTATATTGAGCAGGGCCCGCCTTTTCCCACCCCTGTACTATGTGATATCTAACATTTGGCGCGGAGGGGAACGCGAAAAAGCTGTTCAGCAGATGATGCATGGATACACTGTAGCCATCAAAGAGTTGGTGGCTAAGCGGGTTCTGGAGGACGTTGACGGCGGCTTTTTTAAAATCTCAAAGGCATGTATTGAAAGTTTTAAAAGCCGTGGGGCAATCTTCAAAAACCTTCTAAAGTCAACTCAGAGAACCTTTCTCATGGCACTTTTAGGAGGTTTCCCCAAAATTTTGAGGGCATTGTCGGAAAACGCAGTTTTTCTCTCAGGTTTTAGGTTTCTTGAAAGCGAAGGTTTGAAGTTTAAGGCTGAACGTGGGCTTGAAGACCCTAAAAAATACTTGTTTGTGCCGACGGCCAGCGGTCTTGCTTCCCTTGCTTCAAGGGTGGATGTCTATGATTTAGCCAAAAAGCTCCTCAACGTGGACGGAGAGGCCACTATTGAAGTTGAGGATTTGGGTGGAGTTTTAAACGATGTATACCTCATTAGGGTTGTTGTCGATGGCGAAGAGCGCAGGATTGTTGTTAAAAGTTTTTGGGACTGGTCGGGTGTCAAGTGGTTCCCGTTAACCCTATGGACTTTTGGCACAAGAACTTTCGCTGTTTTAGGCCGTTCAAGGCTTGAGAGGGAGTGCTCCATAAACCAGCTCCTATATTCCAATGGCTTCGCTGTTCCAAGAATTCTCGGGGTAAATCACGCTGAAAGGCTTGTCTTCATGGAGTATTTGGAGGGAGAAACCTTAGACAAAATAGTTAAACAAACCTTCGACTCGGCAATTAAGGGCCGCAGTGTCCAAGAGAAGCTGAAAATTTTTCAGAAGGTGGGTGAAACTATTGCGAGGGTTCACTCCCTCAACGTGGCCTTGGGCGACACTAAACCGGAAAACATACTGATCAGTAAGAATGGGGAAGTCTGCCTGATGGATTTTGAGCAGGCTTCACGTAACGGTGATAAGGCTTGGGACATCGCTGAACTCCTCTATTATGTTGGGCATTATGCACCACCCTTTGCTGGAACACAAATCATGGAGGCTATTGCAAGGGCTTTCATTAAGGGCTATCTGGAGGCAGGTGGAGACATAGAAGCTGTTAAAGCTGCTGGAAAGCCGAAATACGCGAAAGTTTTTAGCGTTTTTGCCTTCCCCCATATAATCTTGGCTATTTCAAACATCTGCCGAAAGGCTAGTGTTGAGGAGCTTAAGAATGGTTAAGGATGAGACAACCATAATATTTTACGGTGGAGTGAACGAAGTCGGCGGGAATAAAATACTCATTAGAGACAGGGACACTGCTGTTTTCTTCGACTTCGGGATGTCCTTCACCCTGAGGAAACAGTACTATTCGCCCCCACTTCTTTCGCCTAAAAGCGAGAAAAGCCTTCAGGAACTTGGAATACTGCCTAAACTTGAAGGCGTTTACCGTTTTGACGAAAACCCCCCAGCCGTTAACGCTGTATTCATATCCCATGGCCATATGGACCACTTCGCCTACCTATCCTTTATTAAAAGGGAGATCCCCGTCCACTGTGGTGAAACAACGAAAATCATTCTGACCGCGTTGGGCGAAATTCGCAAGGCAGATTTGGAGTTCAACATGGAAGGTATAGAGTTCCACACGTTTAGAACAGGCGACACCGCTAAGGTTGACGGTTTGGAAGTAAAGCCAATTCACGTGGATCACTCTGTGCCTGGTGCTTACGGTTTCATAATTCACACTTCAAAGGGATCTGTGGTTTACACTGGAGACTTCAGAGATCACGGCGCAAAGAATGAGATGACCAGAGAGTTTGTGGAGCGGGCTAAGGCGGCTGATCCTGTGGCTGTCATCTGCGAAGCCACCAACATGACAAGCGTTTCAGTCTCTTCTGAAAGGGAGGTTGAAGCAAAACTGAGCAATATTGTCAGCCAGACGGAAGGCTTAGTGCTTGCGGAGTTCGCCTACACAGACGTGGACAGGCTTAACTCGTTTTACAGGACGGCCTTGAAAAACAACCGTTGCCTTGCTGTTTCACTACGCCAAGCTTACCTAGTTGAGGCTTTAAGCAGAGACAGGAGACTTCGCGTTCCAAGGCTCAGCGATGAGGGCATCTTAATTTTTCGAAAATCGAAGGGACGTCTTTACTCTTGGGAAAGGCAAATTCTCGAACGCTACCCAGACAAGATCGTCGACGCCGAACAGGTTTCGAAACGTCAACAAAACATAATCCTAACAATGTCCCTCTATGACTTGGAGCAGCTTGTAGAAATCCAGCCGACGTCGGGAAGCTGCTACATATTCTCGTCCTCTGAACCCTTCAACGAGGAGATGGAAATAGACTTTGAAAGGCTTGTAAACTGGCTTAAGCACTACGGCTTACCCCAATACCATGTACATGTTTCTGGGCACATAACACCGTTGAGGCTGAAGGCCTGCCTTAAAGAGATAGGCGCCAAAAAAGTTTTCCCGGTGCATACGGAAAATGCTGAACTCTTCGTCAAGTTCATGCGAGACCTTAAAAGCCAAATCGAGTTGACGGAGAAAGACAGAGAATACCGGCTTTAACCGTTAACCATATCTCTCTAGAGCTTAACGGCAAAATACGGGACAAGCGACTTCATCCCGGAATGAGCTGGCTTGACCTAATGATGAAGAACGCGGGTACCGTGGTCCGTGATCAGTGGGTTGCAGACGCGCCCTGGGCTCAAAATATGATGGTGACGAATCCCGTTAATGTTATGGCCTACATAGCGTACAGGAAATTTGGCTTTGAAAGAAACAGCGTTTTTAATGAGTAATATCCTGGCATCTTGTGTTTTAGTTCCTAGAACTAAACATCTCAAGGGAGGATATCCGCACACTTGTTATGGGCGAAATGGCGACCCCAAGGTCCAGCTAGTTGAATACGTGTCTATGGCTGAAATTCCATAACACGCTCCTTTCAAGAAGCAAATCGAGAAATCATAAACTTAACGATGACCTCCGGAGCTGAAGTCATAAAACATAAGGGTTTAACCGTTCAGCGCCAACGTCAGCCATAACCATTATGACTGACGTGTTTTGAGGAGTAGAAACCGAGCCATGGGCGTTTCCACAACCTTCAAGGTGAATACGGCTTTTCAGTCGCATAGGCGTGCCGTCGTTCTCGGCAGAAATGGGGTGGAGACAATGCTTTTGTAGGCTTCTGTTATGTGGTGCTCTATGCGCACCACGTCTTCGAATCTGAAAGCTTTGCGGATGTAGGCTGCCAACTCGATGGTTCGGTTGTCCACAGAGTTGGATAGGTTGAATCCCGCCAAGGGCGTTGTGCCGTCCTCTCGGCTGAAAAGCTTCGCCATCATTAGAATCCACAGAATCGAGTAGGGTTGTCGGCTCCAAGGAAAACGGAGATTTTAAACTCTATATCGACTCCAAGTTTGTGTAGAAGAAAGCCCAACAAGACCGTCCCCATGTTAGTGTTCAAAACCTGCTTCACGCCGTACTCTGTGTAGTAGTGGAGTAGTTCTTCAACCCATTTTAGGGCATACTCGTTTGGAACACCGACGCCGCCGAAATACCCCGTTATTGTTTCAGGCCCGCCCAAATGAACGTTTACCGGTTCGCCATCCTCTCCAGGCATGGTGCCCTTTGTATCCAAAGTTTGCACGTAAGAAGCCCCAATAACCTGCATGGCGGCTCCGAAAGCCAATATGTCGCCGTCCTCCACCTGCTCCTTCATAGAGCGCACCCTTATGTAGCGGGCTGGCATAAGGTCTCTTTGCCTAATCGCCTTTTTCGCCTCTTCAACCAGCCAGGGGAAAAAGTTACATGCGCTTATTTCAAGGGTAACAGCGCATTCCTCATTAAACTTCATGGAGTCCGCCTTTTCGCCCAATATTTTTCTGCGGTATTCAGGTATGCTTATGAAAGCCTCCTGTCACGTTGCTCGATGAGCCATTCGACATCTTTCAAGAACGGCGATCTCATTTTTTCAAGACGCTGCATTAGACTTTCAAGTTGGCCGTTCTCCCTTGCCCTCCGGTTTATTTCATTCACTCCACCGTATCTGTCAATGATTTGTAAAACATTATTTACAAGGGGGTTATCTTCGCGCAGTAAGAAAGCGTTAATCTCTTGAGTTTCTGCTGTTCAAGCAGAATTTTATCTCTTAAAGTTTTCAAGCATGGGGGCCTACAAACAAGCTTCCACCCGTATTTTCAAAGGGCTTAAATTGTTTAACGTTTATGGTATTCCAAGAGGAGGGGCATGTTTAAACCAGAAGGAATAATGCCCGCGTTGGTTACACCCTTCACGGATGACGCCAAAACCGTGGACGAGGAGAGGCTGCGCCTTCTTGTGAACCATTGTATAGAGCTAGGCGTGCATGGGGTTGTTCCATGCGGTACAACGGGTGAATTTGTAAACCTAACGGTTGAAGAACGGAAACAAGTAATTAAAGTGGTGGTGGATGAGGTTAATGGACGGGTTCCAGTGATTGCTGGAACTGGAGCCAGCGGTACAGACCAAGCCCTTGAAATGACGAAGTACGCTAAAGACGTTGGCGCCGACGCCGCCTTAATCGTCACCCCCTTCTATTTGAAACCAGCCGACCGCGGAATCTACGAACACTACGACACCATTGCAAGCAAAGCCGACATGCCAATAATTCTGTACAATATTCCCCAGTGCACGGGAGTGCAGTTGACTTGGCAGATGGTTGAGGACTTAGCGCAGATCCCAAACATTGTAGGCTTGAAAGGCAGTGGACAACTCAGCTACATTTTAGCTGTTCTGGAAAAGGTTCGAGACAAAATTAGCGTGCTGTGCGGCCACGACGAAGTTGTGTTAGCAGCCTTGGCGGCGGGCTGTTCAGGCGCCATACTGGCAAGCGCCAACGTCATCCCAGACATCTGGGTACAAATCTACAGCTGCGTAAAAAATGGGGAGCTTCAGAAAGCCAGAGAGCTCCAGTACAAGATTCAAAAGATTGCCAGAATAATTGCTGGAAGCGGTCCTGTGGGCGTGAAGGCAGCCCTAAACATGATGAAAATAAAAGTAGACCCTGTTAGGCTCCCACTAAGCGTTGGCGGAGAACTAACCTACGAAAACAGGGAGGAGCTTCGCCTGGAGCTTGAAAAAATAGGCAAAATACAGCCTAAACCATTAACCTTCCAGATCGCGAAAAAACCCATTGAACAAAGGTTCATGACAATCGACATAACCCCAGAAATTATAAAAGATTTTCACCTCCGCGTAGGAGAAGCACTGGCTGGATCCGGAGCAGAAGTGGCCCACATAGACCTCATTATCGGCAAGAAAGACGGCCCTGTGGGCGCAGCTTTTGCGAAGGCCGAAGCCGCCCCCACGCCCGGACGTGAGCCATTACTAGCCATACTAGAGCCAAACCTAACAGTTAAACACTTAACACTTATAGTTCCAGCGGTTACCGTTACCAGTATGCGACATACAAGCATGATTTACGGGCCTGCTCAAGCAGCTGTGGCTAAAGCCGTCGTAGACAGCGTTGCAGACGGCACAATACCAAGAGAGGCTGTTGAAGACCTCGTGATAATAGCGAACGTTTTTGTTCACCCTTCAGCGGTGGACAGGCAACGCGTCTACATAAACAACTATAAGGCCATGCGCCATGCAATAAGAAAAGCCATGGAGAGCAGGCCGACCGTAGACGAGCTTATAGAAAACAAAGACCGTGCCAAACACCCATTCAAATACACGCCCTAGAGAAACAGATGCTCGGTGGCCCAGGCTTGCAAAGCCAAAAAGTTATGGAAGGCGAATACGTGCTTCTATACCTGGATCAGAGGAGAACATACCTTGTTAAGGTTGAAGCTGGAAAAACGTTCCACACGCATAAGGGCTTCATAAAACTCGACGACCTGATAGGCAAAGAATACGGCTCAAAAATTGCAAGTAGCCTCGGCGTCCAATTCGCAATCCTCAAACCCCTACTCCGCGACTATATAATGAAAAGCACCAGGCGAACCCAGATAATATACCCAAAGGACATAGCCCTCATCATAATATTCAGCGGAATAGGCCCGGGCAGCCGCGTCGTCGAAGCCGGAACAGGCACAGGTGCATTGACCACAGCCCTAGCCCACTATGTTAGGCCAAACGGCCGCGTCTACAGTTATGAGGTTAGGGGCGAATTCCTTGAAACAGCCGAGAAAAACCTCAAACGTGCAGGCTTAATTGAATACGTGGAACTTAAAAACAAGGATATCACAGCCGGAATAGATGAAATCAATCTAGATGCAGTAATACTGGACATGGCAACCCCGTGGCTTGTCGTCCCCCACGCATGCAAGGCGCTGAAACCATGTGGAACCTTCATATCCTTCAGCCCAACCATAGATCAAACAGTAAAAACAGTCGAAGCCCTAGAAGAAAAAGGCTTCATAAACATAGAAACGGTCGAATGCCTCCTAAGGGGCATGCAAATAGAAAGGGGCAAAACAAGACCCCAAACCCTGATGACGGCCCACACAGGCTACATAACATTCGCAAGGAAAGTTCTAGAACCCACAGCGGAAAATGGGAGCCAAGAAGGCTTATGATCTGTGAAGACGAAACCATCCAGCTTGTTTAAAACACTAGTAAGCATTCGCATACTCTACTAGCTCTGCCGTAATGGCTGATTTGGCGAAACAGCTAAATGAAGATGCGAAATTGTGGAGGATTGTAGGATTGTAGGATTGCTCCACGACCTCGACTACGACGCAGTTAAAGGGGGATATGGAACACGGCGTTGTGCTGCAGGGAAACTAATGGAAAAGCTTCCAGAGAGGCGATACACGCCATTAAGGCCATGACTGCCGAATAGGATTTAAACCAAAAAGCGGGCTTGATAAGGCTTTGATAGCTGCATACTCCGCACCAGTTGGGTTGAAGGCACAAAAGCATGAAAGCTGCCGATAGCCTGAAACAGCTTTTCCAGCATATCTTGCAAATTCTCCACTTCTATCAAACGAATAACAAAGCAACTCACTTCGTTTTATAAGTTCTCACAGTTGCCGTCCGAGTAACTCTGAGATTTCATCCGCATTGTCAACCTAATGCCTTCTCATCATCCGGCAATAGGGATATAAAAAATTTAGGAATAAAAAGTTTCACGTGCGCGTCCATGCGGGTGAAGATTTTGAGGCTGCCCTTGTAAGAAAGCTTCTAGAGTTCCCATACTTAACCCAGCCCGCTTAGCGTTGTGGATGCCGCTTTAAGCCTCCTTAAGGTTAAGCCGGAAGAAATTTTCGTAGATCTCGGCTGTGGGGATGGAAGAGTTTTGGTGAGGGCTGCTGAAAAGCTTGGAATTTACTGTATAGGCTTTGAAATTAACCCAAAGTTGGCTTTGCTAGCCCGCCAAAGGGCAAAGAATGCCTGAGTAAGCAGTTTGGTAGACGTTGTCTGTGCTGACGTGTTCACAGTGAACTTTTCAAGGTTTAACATAATATACGTTTACCCCTTTCCAACGGTATTGGAAAGGCTTTCGGAGAAAATAGCCAAGGAATGCTCTAAGGATGCCCGAATGCTGGTCCACGAGTACATGTTGAAAGGCTTAACTCCGGTGCAAAGCATAAAAATACAATCTAATGAAAAGGAGCCTCCACGTCCACAGCATATACCTTTACACCTACTATAATGTTAGACCTTCACGTTCCCCTTAACAGCGTTCTTAATGAAATTATTTATTATCCAGCTGCTACTCTGAACTTTGCCGCCGCCTACCTCAAACACGATTTTTATACCAAGCTTTCTACAGACTTCAATCTCACTTTTCGGAAGGTTCTCTAATGTTCTGTCTCCTCCCTTGGCAAATATGTCTGGCTTAAGTTCTTCGAGAACGTCTGCCACGGTTAAATCGCAGCTCGGTTTACAAACTACGACGTCGTCAACATATTTGATTGAGCGCAAAATTTCGAGTCTGTCATCAAGGGGCATAAAAACATAACCTTTCTTCTTAATGCAACATTCATCACGGTGAGTGTGAACTATAAGCTTATCCCCTAACTTTTTCGCTTCCCTAAAAAGGGCTATGTGGCCTCTGTGGATTGGATCGAAGAAACCAGAGGTAAACACCGTAACCATTATTCACCCACATTAACATCTTCCTAAAAACTTTGAATATAAAATTAATCCTTTTCCCTGACAGGAGAAACTGTTTCTAAGCGTGTAGATTCTGGATCTAGATTTTGGTTTCATAAGAATGCTAACGCTTCATGTAATTTTTTGGCTCGGAGTACACTTTGTATAGTCCTTAGAGTGATATCCTGGTTTATTTAGTTTAGAACGAGCCCTTTTAAAGCCTAGTTAAGGGGTTTCTGGAAATGAAAGTTTGAGTGATTTTTGTAGGAGGCTTATTCCTTAAGATATCTGAATTCTTCTTCTATGTTTTGAATATTTAGCTTTAGCTTTTGGAGACGCATCCGCAGCTGGTTTTGAGTTGCCCTTGTGGCAGACGATTCTCATACTCATAGGGCTGTTCATAATAGCGGAGGCTGCTGCCGCTCTCGCGAGATCTAAACAGCAACGTTTATAAGAAAACTTGAAAATTAACAGCTTTTACTCAAATTCATGGAAAGTTTGGACTTGGATAAGTCTGCGGTGATATTGGCTGGAGGTTTTTCTAAGAGGTTCGGCTCCGACAAGGGATTGGCAACGCTGCTGGGTAAACCTCTCATAAAATTTGTTTTGGACGCTGTAGAAGGAATTGTTGAAGAATCTTTAGTCGTTGTCAGCTCCATTGGTCAGGCGGAAGCCTATTCAAAAGTTCTGGGTTCAAAAGTTAGGGTGGCTGTGGACAAATACAACGTTCGAAGCCCGCTTATAGGCGCCTTAACAGGTTTCGGCGAATCCAGAAGCGAATATGGGCTTTTGCTTTCATGTGATATGCCCTTTGTTTCGAGGGATGTTCTAGCCCTGCTCCTTGAAATCTGCACAAACAAAAACGCGGTTGTACCCCGTTGGCCCAACGGCTACATTGAGCCTTTACATGCAGCCTTCAGGGTTAGGCCTGCGCTCGAGGCAGCGGAAAAAGCCTTCAACGAAGGAAAATTTGACATGCGTTCTATGATTGAAAAGCTTCGAGGGGTAAGGTACATTTCCACCCTTGTCCTTGAACAGTTTGACCCGGAACTTAAAATGTTTCTAAATGTTAATACACCGCTGGACCTGAAAAGGGCTGAAAGAATATTGAAGGGTGAGACGAAACAAACCCTACGAAGACGGCTTTAAGTCTTTTGCAAACTCCTCCGTTTCTAAAAAGAGCTTTTCAACTTCTGCCTTTCCGTGAGCCGTGCATAACGCGCCGTAATTGCTTGGAAGGAAGAAGATGCGCTTCACAAGTAGTCTTGAATGATATTCCAAAAGTTTTTCTTGTCGGATCTAAAGGCGGCATTGGTGTCCTTAACTTCCTCTCTAGTGAAGTAGACGGAGAATATGGAGCCTGCGCCTGTGACCTGCAAATCTACGCCTTTAGCTTCAAAAATGTCTCTTATCTGCTGCCTTATCTTGTCTCCAAGCCTGTTTAACCTGTTCACCAGTTTGCCGTCTTCTAGGATTTTCAGAGTGGTTAGGCCCGCCGTCATTGTCACCGGGCTTGCAGTGAATGTTCCACCATGGAATGAATAGTCCGGCCCCTGGTAACGTGTGTGGTCTATCCTTCCCATGATTTCAGCTGAACCGCAGAAGGCTCCAACCTGGAAAACTCCGCCCAAAATTTTTCCAAGAACCGTTATATCGGGTTTCACTCCGAAAAACTGTTGAACTCCTTCGGGAGCCAGGCGGAAGCCCGTAATCACCTCATTGACAATCAACAGTATCCCGTGCTGGTCGCACAGCTCCCTCAATCCCTTTAAAAATTCTTTTTCCGCTGGTATGGCCCCTCCGGCTCCGAGGACGGGCTCAATTATTATCGCTGCGACTTCTTTTTCAATGCCTTTAATTCTCTTCCGGACGCCTTCGAGATCGTTGAAGGGCAAAGTTAAAGTGTCCTCTAAAGCCCCGGGAGTTAAACCCGCTGAGTCTGGCTGTTCGAAGGGAGGTTTAACGGCTTTGTGAAGAGCATCATAGCCTCCATGCCAGCCTCCTTCAAACTTTGCAATTTTCTCCGTCCAGTGTAGGCCCGGGCGAGACGCACAGCCTACATGTTTGTCTCCGTCCTGGAATTGGTGAAGCGTATCATTTCGGCAGTTGGAACCATTTTTGCAACTTGTTCCCGTCGACATCGTAAAGCCTGCAACCCTTAGCTCTCGCCGTGTAAAACGGGTAAGGCTCAAAATGCCTTATCGCGCAAGAAACACCGGCAGGCAAGATCTTCTTGGCTCGCTCATACAAAAGCTTTGAAGTTGGAGTTTCGAGACGTAATCCTAAAACGTATCCTTTTCCCTACAATCCAACCTCCCTTGCAGTGTGAAAACTTTAAAAACGTGGCGCAACAGCTACGACCTGAAATTGTTCTACGAAAAATTACAGTTATTTTTTAAGTAAAAACCCATATAACTGTAATTTTTGTAAAAAAAAATAAAAACAGATAATAAAGTAGATTAAAAATTTCTATAAAAAAGCAATTTTGCACGGTTTAATTAAATAAATGATTATTTTTTTAAATAAAAATGTTTACTTTAGATTCAGTTTTTCGAAGATTTCGCTACTGCTGTCTATTGGAAAGTGAAGATTATGACACCTTTGAGCGTATAATTTTAACCTATCAGTTCAACGGTTGTCCCTAAAGCTTGTCCTGGAAGCCCTTTCCTGAATCTGGCTCTAACCAGTCCCTTTCTTCCGTGTATGTCCACGATTTTTCCAATAATTCTTGTTTCGCCGTTTCTCCATGCCACTTTTCGTCCGATAAGTCGGCTGGCTTCAGAGACTGAAGTGATTTGGGGAAACTGTATTATGCATTCTTTCGACCTTTGCGTTTTAGGCCCGACCCTATAGTTAACGATTATCCCTTGGATCGGCATGATCTCCCTCCACTTTAACATTTTTGATCAAAAAAGTCGAGAATTTTATTTATTTCGCCGTTATTTTGAAGTTTCCTTTATCTCTCTTCAGTATTCTAACTTTCTCTGAAAGTTTCCCGTTCTCCCAGTCTTTCCAGCTTAGCTCCTTAAAAACCCACTTCTTGCCGAGGTGAGCTGCCACTATGGCGTGCTTAAACTGTTTATCTAATGGTATTAGTTCTTCTAGGAATCGAAAGAGTTTTTCTATCTGCTGTTTCGGAAAGTACGCGTAATAGTCGGCGTTTTTAACCTCGAAGGCGTAAACATGTTGGCCTTTTCTTGCAATCACGTCTGGAAGCGGGTTTAGACTCGGGTTGCTCACCGGGATGCGAACGGCATTATACCCGTTTTTTTGTAAAAGTTTAACGAGGACGTTTTCGCTGTAAAAACCTCTCTTGCGCCATCTTCGAATGGCGTTTCTATCAACCTCCTTTATCATTTAAACGCACTATTTCCAGAAAATAAGTGTGCGTGGTTATAGGCTTTGCTAGATCTCTGGTTTTCGACGTGTTTGGACAGGAACGTGATTGTTGCTTCTTCGACCAGGCACTCCCTTAAGTAGCCGTCTAGGGTTGCCGCTGGCACCACTTCAACGTTGTAGTCCATTGGATCTATCGAATACTCATGGTTCTTTTTGGAATAACCACCTTTTTGAAACCCCAAGCTTCCGCCGCCTTGATCTTCTCGTGGACCCCTCAAACAGCAGTCACCTGTATTGTGTCGCCGACGCCTAGGTTTATTTCGCCTGTAACCGCCACGTCTTGCCTTACTTATTGGTTTGCCTTTTATAAGCGAGCGAAGGAGTATGGCCATTGTTACGCCTGCTGATGGGCCGTCCGCCGTAAGACTGGGCGAAGTCTATGTGGGTGAAGTGGTCTTGGGCTATGTCTATGCCGTATTTTTGGAGGATTATGCTGCGGACTTTGGCTATGCTATCGGCTATGAAGCTTTGCCCTTTTGCCACACCGGTCACCTTGCAGTAGCCTTTTATCGGGTAGTTTCTTGGGAAGTCGCTGCGCTTAACCATGGTGGCTTTCACACAGAGGACACTGCCGGTAACTTCGCTGCTGTATGGATCTCGGACAACCGCCAAACCGTATATTTGCCCAAGCTCGACGCCTTCAGGCTTTATTTCAAGCAGTTTACCCAGCTCTTTCAGTTCATGCTCCAATATCTGTTTTTGGATCGTCCTGCAGTGTTGTTCTGTGGCTTCGCGGACGTGGCGTCGCTCAACAACCCTGCAGCCTTCGTTCATGGCTAGAGTTGCGCCGCCGTCTTTATGATTGAAATTAGAGGTCTAAAACGGGCTGTTAAGGCGTCCTTCTTGTTGCTCCGCCGTCTGCCCTTCTCAACTATTTCCTCGCATGCTTCACGTCTGAAGGGTATTAGGTTGAAGCGTTTAACTTCCCGGGCTATGAACTGCATGTATTTGCGTCTATTCTCAAAGTGTTCGGCATGTCATTGTTCATCATCACAACTTTGCCATAGCCGTAAATTCTATCCATCAGAGCTGGGTGAATTTGGTTTAAGCTGTCGAAGTTTCCAGCCCCGACAAGAAAGGTTATGGCCGGGACTAGTTCTGTGGAAACAGCCATCGCCGTGTCCCCGCCGTGGTTATGGGCAACTGGCCGTCTTCAAGGCTCTGTGAACATCTCCAGCTGTAACCCGCTGGTGTTCGGGTGTGCCCAGTCCGCCCGTTTGGTAGGGGTCCCACGCTATTGAACCGAAAAGTTGGGCGCTCCTGTGCCCCGTTGCGTCAACGAAAGGCGTCTTCCCAGAACTGTTATCCACGATTAACTTAGGTATGTCACTCTGCTAGGCGCCAGCTATCCCCTTCAGGTTTCCCGGATCGCCTATCCTTGAGAACCACCATATGAAGACTCCGAAGGAGAGGCTCCCGCCTGGAATGGAGGTTAACGGTACAAGGCCAACCACCTTGTCTATGAAGTAGTTCGTGAAATTATAGTTGTAATATTCCTGCAGGGGTTCACCCAGAAACATTGGGTTGACGTTCCACGTTTGCCAAGCCTGATACATGAAGTGGAATCCTAAACCCATTAAAAACAAGCCCATGAGAATTAGGAATATCTGTAGCGTTTTTAATCCAACCTTCGTTACAAACTCTTAAGCTCTTTGAGCTGCTCCCTCTGAATGATTTTCTTGCCTTCCCCGGCGGGGTGTATAGATATTCTGGGTTGGCTCGCAGGATGGGGTTCCAACATAGAACATCGAAAAGTTTGATGCCCTTCTCCTATAGATCTGGGTTAGTTTCTAGGCTAAAGCCCTTCCAACGAGCGACCTGCCTGTACCAGGATTGCCTAAAAGGAGGAGGTAAGGCCCCGGACTGATTAGGGTTTTCGCCGAGGGTTTAAGTTTTTCCGGACCCTCCAGTTTTCACACAACTCCTTTTTCTCCAACCATTTAAGCTTGTGAACCCACTCGTCGAGGCAAAGGAAGCGCTCCTTTAAGGCTTGATCTTGCCCTATCGCCCAATTTATTAAGTATCGTCGACCGGAAAGCCTTCAGTGCTTTTGAATTTCCCCCCAGTCCCATTTCACTCTAACTTTTCTACCGTTAATCGAGCGTTCCAGAACCCCCACATCATTCCCAAAGTAGTCAACAGGCAAACAACGACGCCTTTCACCCTCGCCATTCAATAATCACTAATAGGGTTATTTCAGAGATGGCAATATGCAAAACCAAAAACACAGCCACATTTTTTCGATAAACGAAAAACCTTTTTCAAAACAAAAACCCTAGAAAAAGTCTTTCAGAATTAAAGCAGGTAGAAATTAGGTCGAAAAAGAGTGAAGCCTGCAAGCGGCTTTAGCGAGCTAAGAGGCGCGAAAATGAAAACCTCGTTAAAGGCTTAAAACTGCAAAATAACCTCTTAAAAGGGTTTTCAGCCTCCACACAAAACCCAAAGCATGGACTTGACCGAGGCTCTCTTAAAGAAACCGACGAAAATCTCCACGCCAAGCCTCTCTGAAAACCTTCGACAAGTCTTCGACCACTTGAAGCTGAGAAAAACGGATAGCGGTTGAAAAGCTTAATCTGCGGTATAACACTCGCCCACTTTTCTATAGCCATATAAGTTCAGCTCCGTTGATGCTTTTGTATACAACTAGGCTTTGCACGTGTCTGATCGTTGGTGGAAAAGCCTTCTTCTGGCTTATTTTCCATGCTTGGGCAAACTTGAATTGCATGGTGTAGGCTAAACGGTTGATGTTTTTACGCATTTTGCATTTTTCTTTTACTTGATGGTTAAATTAGTGAAAATTGTATTACTAGAAATTTTAAACGTCACCATGGTTCACCAAGTATACAGAAGCATCAACAAAGACGGTTGTTAAGCTTTTGAAAAAGAATATTTCGATGTTAAGCTTCACTCTACAGTATGAAGACTGGGGAAGTGCTTCGGGAGTTTGTCGCCAAAGATGGCCGAAAGGTTGTTTTGCGAACTCTAAGGTGGGAGGACCTTGACGACCTCCTGGATTTCATAAACTCTCTCGTAGATGAGGACACCAACATTCTTAGGGCAAGTAAAGTTTCAAGAGAGGAGGAAATTGAGTGGCTTTCAAATATCTTTAAACGTGTGGGAAAAGGCGAAATCTTCTGTGTGGCCGCTGAAGCGGACGGGCATCTAGTTGCCAACTCCGAAATAATCAGGGGATCCGGCTACTCTAGCCATGTGGGCCTCATTGGCATAGCTGTCAAGAAGGGCTTTAGGGGTGTTGGCATAGGAACCGAGTTGATGAAGACTCTTGAAGAATGCGCTCGAAAAATGGGCTTGAAGGTTTTGACGTTGTCGGTTTTCGCCAACAATCAACCAGCCATAAATCTTTATAGGAAAATGGGTTTTGTGGAGACTGGAAGAATTCCGAAAAGGTTTTTCAAAGATGGAACCTACGTAGATGAAGTTATAATGACAAAAGTGCTTGAATAAAGGTGAAAGCCTTGGCAAACTTTAAGGTTTACAACATAACTCACACGTTCTCCACAAAAGGCGAAATAGAATTCATAGACATAACTGACAAAGTTCAAGAGGCGGTCGCCCGCTCGGGCGTAAAAAACGGAATAGTCCACGTTTTCGCGCCCCATGCAACTGGAATACTTATACTAACTGAAAGCGAGTATGGTCTCTTGAATGACATTAAGGCTTTGCTTGAAAAGTTGGCTCCAAAAGGAGCCAGCTACATGCACCCTTCAAACGCCCACTCCCACCTCAGGTCCGTTTTACTTCCACCGGACAAAACCCTGCCAGTTATCGATGGGAGAGTGGAATTTGGGACATGGCAGTCGCTTTTATTCGTCGAAACAGATGTTCATCCGCGAAGAAGAACTGTAATAATCCAAGTCATCGGCGAAACGGAATGAAGAAGCCTTTACCTTCCATTACGCCTTGAGAGACCCAACAAGCTCAGCCTCTTCAATTCCGCTCATAATTCTACAAGTTTACAGCCTCTCAATAGTCTAAGCAATAACAGGTTCTTGCACTTCGTAGAAAAGTCGGTTTTCAGAAGACTTTTTCAAAAATTTTAAACAAAAAATTTTGACAGTTCCTTTTTTTTCATTTTTTTGATAAAAAGTTAAGCTTCGCATATTTACGCGACATAGAAAAATCTTTTTACGCTTTCTAACATTCTCGAGCGGTTCCAAAGTGGTCTGACGACGTCTCGTTTGCTCGTGTTTTGGCCTTCTCCGCTATTGTCATGAGATCGCTATTGTCATGAGAATTTCTGGAAATTTTAATGAAGTTTCCAGTATTTTTAAAGTTCGTTTGTTTTCGATATAGCCGAAATGTTTATAGTAAGCTTTTAAATTACGAGTGCTCGTAAATTGGTGAAACTGGTGGCTGCTGAGCTTTCCCGTGAGGCTGAAGAGTATTTAGAGGCTATTTACAAGCTTCAGGAAAGG
>Ga0209225_1001197_pt1 | contig 26534 bp, 23 predicted proteins | sample WasSprMetagenome_FD_184732 | JGI IMG/M metagenome (GOLD analysis project Ga0209225, IMG submission 184732) | Sulfidic aquatic microbial communities from Washburn Spring, Yellowstone National Park, USA - WS (SPAdes) (version 3) | ecosystem: Environmental > Aquatic > Thermal springs > Hot (42-90C)... | reverse complement strand
TGCGTGACAGGCAGGCGCTCTGACCGTGCTGAGCTACAGCCCCAAACTTTTCAAAATAAAATTAGCACATATTTTAAAATTTGCAAGTCTGTTTGTGGATGTTTCAAAAAGTCTCCCTACTCCGTTGTGCCGAGCGATAGAGAGACGTCCCTCATTTCGTTCGGGATGACGCATCGGGATGTCCTCCCGAGGCGCGTAAGCGCCGAGGGACCCCTCGCTCTGCTCGGGGCGACAAAAAAGAGGGCTCGGGGTGACAAAAAGGGCTCGGGACGACAAAAAGTAGTCTCCGGACGACAGCCTATCCATTTCTTCCCTAGGCACACCAGTGCTAAGCGATCTCTCTTGCCCCTACATTCTTTTTAAAATTCAATTAGGCAATCAGTAAGTAATTTTTGAAACACCATCAGGGGTGGAAGGAGGGTTATCGGGGACCCCTCGCTTGCGCTCGGGGTGACAGAGGAGGCTCGGGGTGACAGAGGACAAAGAAGAGAGGCTCGAGGTGATAGAGGAAGCTTGAGGAAACATTAAGGGGAGCCTCGGAGCGACAAAAATATTTTAGGAGATAATCCTTCTGTCTTACCTTTTAAATCCATAACTTGATTAGTATGTTAGGTCTTTAGCCCAATTCCTAAATTTTTTAATCTTAACAAGAATTTAACAAAAAGTTAATGAAATTTTGAGCTATTTACTATTAAAATGATAGGTAGATGGATGGTTTTAAAGAAAACTTTAAAAGGAGGTGGTGTGATGAATAAAAGGTTTTTCAAATTTAGTTTAGCTGGGGTTTTAAGCGGTATTGGTTTGATCACAGCCTATTCAACCGCAGAATCTGCCAAGAAGGTAGAAGTAAAGCCTAAGGAGGTTGCCCCTGTTCAAACCTGTTACGGCTGTCATGGAGAGATCAAAGATTTTCATGTGAGAGGAAAGCACAAAGCACTAAACTGCGGTATTTGCCATGGCGACCTTAAGGCTCACATGGAGAACCCCATGGATAAGAAGCCCATTACCCGCCTTGAGCATGCGGTGTGCGGTCAGTGCCATAAGGACCAGTATGAGTCCTTTGTGAGCGTAAACTTACAATCCCCGCCTAAGATTGAGAAGGCTACTTCAACAAGCAGGTCCCCTCTTTTTGACAATCTCATGAGACCGCATGGTTTTACCAGAGAACATGCCGAACCAAGAAGCCATATCTTTGCCTTGGTAGACCATCTGCTTGTTGATAGAGCCTACGGTGGGAGGTTCCAGCTAAAGGACTGGTCTAAGATAGCTGACGCAAAGGCTGCGGAAAGAAGCGCTTGGGAGGTTCTTAAGGATGTAGACCCAACATCTAACGAACAAAAGATTTTCCCGCCTTATACTCCAAGGACTGCCGCTACCGCTGCTAACCCGGTTTGTCTGCAATGTAAGACTACAGATTTTATTTTGAAATGGGCTTACATGGGAGACAAGCATCCTAAAGCCAAGTGGGATAGGACTTCAAACGTGGTTGAGGTAGCAAGAGATGCTCACCGTACGTTTGCTTGCGTTCACTGTCATGACCCCCATAGCGCAGAGCCAAGAGTGGTTAGGGATGCCTTGATCGAAGCGGTTGTGGATAGAGGTAAAGGGACCTATCCTTATGACCCAGAAAAGAGTAAAAAGATCACTATGAAGAAGGTCGTTTTTAGAGACTTTAGAGCTATCGGTATTCTAAATAAACCAGATGGCACGCTAATGTGCGCTCAGTGCCATGTAGAGTATAACTGCAACCCAGGTATAGATACAAAGACTGGCAAACCCGTAACCATGGCAGATCGAAGAGCAAACTTCTTCCCATGGGTGAATGTTCTTGATTATCAAAAGGTGATGGCTGAGATTGGTTTTGCTGATTTTAAACATGAGGTAACAGGTGCTTTATTGTTGAAGATACAGCATCCTGAGGTCGAAACCTTCTGGAATAGTAAGCACGAAAGAGCAGGGGTTACCTGTGCTGACTGCCATATGCCAAAGGTTAAGAACAAACAGGGTAAGGTTTATACCTTCCATGGTCAGAGGAGCGTAAAGTATGTGCCAGGGAGGACGGCAGTTTGTGTAAACTGCCATAAATACTGGACTCCAGAGCAGGCTGAGTATGTTATTCAGGGTATTCAGAACTACATTCGTGGTAAGATGCGCAAAGCAGAGTTCTGGATCTCTAAGCTTGTAGATACCTATGCCCTTGCTAAAGCTGTGGGAGTGTCTGAGGATGTTCTTGCTAAAGCAAGAGAGCTTCATTCCAAAGCTCATCCCTACTGGGAATGGTGGACAGCTGAAAACTCCGACGGTTTTCACAACCCAGAGCTTGCAAAACAGTCACTCAATTTGGCTATTCAGTATGCTGTAGAAGGTGTAACCCTTTTAGAGAAGGCTATTGCCGAGAAACAAGCTCAGGCAAAGAAGTAATGGGTAAGGTTAGGGGGGTTAGCCCACCTGTTTTTAATTTAAAATCGAAGGAGGGCTGGTATGAGAGGATTTTTAAAATATTTAATTTTGTTTATAGGATTGTTTCTTTTTGTAATATCCACATCTGCCCTTGAGGCAAAAGTAACTAAAAAATCGAAGGCTAAGAAGCATCCACCGGTTGAGACAGAGATGATAACCGAAGACCCTCTCGTGTGTCTTAGTTGTCATCAAAACCAAGCCAAGGAATGGGAAGGGAGCGCTCATGGCTTGAACCAAGTTCGTTGTTTTATCTGCCATGGCGACCTTGAAAAACGCTTTGAGCCAAAGCCGTCTCCCTCAAACTGTGTAATGTGCCATGCAGAAAAGCTTGAAGACCTAAAGAAGACAAAGATTAAAAGCTGTTTTCAATGTCATAACGGTCATACCCTTGAAGTAAAGCCCGGTAGTAAAAACATACACACAAAATAGGAAAGGGAGGTGTATAAGATGAAGTGTGATAGAAGAGAATTTTTGAAGTGGAGTGCCCTTCTTAGCGCAGCAAGCGTAGTAGGGATAGACCTTGAGGTCCCTTCAGCCTTTTCCGCTGAGGCTCCTGATAAGTGGGTCAAGAGCGTATGTAGATACTGCGGTGCTGGTTGCGGTTTATACATTGGAGTTAAGGGGGATAAGGTTGTCGCGGTAAAAGGGGATGATAAGAATTGGAATAGAGGCTATCTCTGTGTAAAGGGAAGCTATCTTCCAAAGATCCTTTATGCCCCAGACAGATTAAAGTATCCGATGGTCAAGGAAAAGGGGCAATGGAAGCGCATTTCTTGGGATGAAGCCATGAACCTTATGGTCTCTAAATTTTCTGAAGCTATTAAAAAGTATGGACCGCATGCCGTAGGGTTTTATGGGTCAGGGCAGTCCTACTCTGAAGAATCCTATTTAGCGAACAAACTTTTCAAGGGCGCCCTTGGCACAAACAACATCGACGGAAACCCAAGGCTTTGCATGGCTTCAGCTGCAGTGGGGTATGTCACAAGCTTTGGTAAAGACGAGCCCATGGGTTGCTATGATGACATCTACCATGCTGATTGCTTCTTTATTATCGGCTCTAACATGAGCGAAGCTCATCCTGTGCTCTTTCGTTTAGTAATGGAACAAAAGAAAAAGAGAAATGTCAAGATAATCGTTGCTGACCCACGGAAGACCCTTACAGCAAGGAACGCAGACCTCTATCTTGATTTTATTCCCGGAACAGACCTTTTCATTCTTAACGCCATGGCTCATGTTATTATTAAAGAAAAGCTTTACAACAAAGACTTCATCGATAAGCATGTAGTTTTCAAAAAGGCAACACCTGACGGCAAAATAGAAAAGGTCTCCTTTGAGGATTATGTGAAGTTTATCGAGGAGTATACTCCTGAGCTTGCTGAAAGAATGTCAGGATGTCCTAAAGAAAAGATAATTCAAGCTGCTCGGTTGTTTGCTACTTCAAAAGCCACGATGAGTTTCTGGTGTATGGGTATTAACCAAAGGACAAGAGGAGTTTGGGCAAACAACCTAATTCATAATCTTCATTTAATTACTGGGCAGATCTGCAGACCAGGGGCTACCCCATTTTCTCTAACTGGTCAACCCAATGCCTGTGGTGGGGTTCGTGATACAGGATTATTATCCCATCTTTTGCCTTATGGGAGGCTTGTAGCCAATGAAAAAGACCGCGAAGAGATGGAAAAATTCTGGGGATTACCGAGGGGATGGATACATCCCAAGCCTGGTCCAACTGCTGTTGAGCTTTTTACCAAGTTTGCCAACGGTGAGATTAAATGTCTGTGGGTTGTCTGCACAAACCCAGGTCAGAGCCTTCCAAACCTTGAAAAATATAGAAAAGGAATGGCAAGAGAAGACACATTTTTAGTGGTCAGCGAAGCCTATTTCCCCACTCGCACTTCAGAGTTAGCTGACCTTGTTTTGCCAGCAGCTCTTTGGTGCGAAAAGGACGGCACCTACGGACAATCTGAAAGGCGTTATCAGTATCTACCTCAAGTTGTTAAACCAATTGGAGAAGCAAAATCAGATTTTGAGGTTATTCTAACCTTTGCTCGGAAGCTTTTGACTGCTCTTGGGAGGGCAGAGGAAGCAAAAAAACTTTTCCCCTACAAGACAACGGAAGATGTATGGAATGAAATGAGGGCTTGTTCAAGGAATACACCTTATAACTTTTGGGGTATGACCAGACAAAGACTCATCAAGGAGCATGGCATGCTCTGGCCAGTTCCTGATGAAAAATATCCTGCTCCCGGAACCTTAAGGCGCTACACCGCTAAGTATGGCGACCCCTTGGTCAAAAAGTATGACCCCAAGGCAACGGATATATCCTTCTATGGAAACCCAGCAGATGGCAATAGAGCTATTGTCTGGCTTAGACCAGCTGTAGGACCAGCTGAGCCCGCAGACAACAATTATCCTTTTGTGCTCACTACAGGAAGGCTGATTGAACACTGGCATACAGGCACTATGACCATGAAGGTGCCAGAATTGATGAGGGCGGCACCTAATGCCTTCGTTGAAATGCATCCTGATGATGCCAAAAAGCTTGGTGTTAAGACTGGAGATAAGGTAAGATTAATCTCAAGGAGAGGAAGCATTGTCCTTCCGGTTAAGGTTGTCCCTATCCCAAGACCAGGTGTTGTATTTGTTCCTTGGCATTATCCTGATAAGCTGATAAATACCCTGGTTACTGATGCCTTCGATGCCCTATCAAAGCAACCGGAGTTTAAGATTTCCGCAGTGAGGATCGAAAAGGCATAAAATGTTCTATCTTGGCGTGCAGGTAGAGGTAGAAACGAAGGAGGCTGGGGACGAGGTCGCCAGCCTCCCCTTTTTTAGCTTAACCAGAAGAAAAGATAACATCATTTTAGGTGTAATAGAAATCAAAGATTTAACCGAGTGGCGAAGCATTGAATCCTTTATTGAAAGCATTCCGGGAGTAGTTTCAGTTACCATTCTATCTTCAGTGTCTGGAGAGTAACCAAAGGATGCCAATTTTCAAGCTTAAGTTCCAAAGATACCTTAGACCACCTGGTGCTCTTAAAGAAGAGGAGTTTATCAAAAAATGTATAAGGTGTGGGAAATGCCAACAGGTATGCCCTTACAATAGCATTATTCTTACTTCCTGGGAAAATCCCTTTCAGCTTGGTCTACCATACATAGATGCTCGAAAAAAGCCCTGCTACCTCTGCATGAAATGCCCTCCAGTCTGCCCAACCGGTGCCTTGGACCGGAACCTTAAAGATAAAGAAAAAGTCCGAATGGGTATCGCAAAGATCGATAAAAACACCTGCTGGGCTTACCAAGGTAGTTTTTGCCGTGCCTGCTATTTGAACTGTCCCATCTTTGATAAGGCGCTGAAGATGACCGACGAACTATTACCAGTAGTCGTGGAAGAGTACTGCGTAGGATGTGGGGTATGCGAGCATGTATGCCCAGTTGAGCCTTCAGCCATCGTAGTCTATCCTCCGAAATAACTACGGCTTTTTTCATGGACATTCTTAACGGAGGCTCTTAAATGGATAGAAAATACTTGAGTTCTCTAAATGTCAAAAGGCGGTTTATGCAGATTTCAGTCTTTATTTTCTTTTTTGCGGTTTACTATTCTTCTCATTATCAAAATGTCTTAATAGGAACTTTTTACTCCTTTAAAATAGGTCCGATACACATCGTAGACCCATACATTTACTTAACCTATTTTGTTAGAAATATAAGCTCTCCTTCTATCTTTTTAGAGACTTTTATCGGCTTTTTAATCCCCATAGTCATTGCCTTTTTTCTTGGGCGCGTCTTCTGCAGTTGGGTCTGTCCTTACAATTTTTTGTATGAAATTGCGGATATAATTAGGTTTAGATTGACGAAAAGAAAGATTATCAAGTATTATATTCCATCTTCCCCTCGTTATCGCTATCTAGTTCTTCTCATCTTGATAGTTCTTGGGATACTGTTGCCTTTCTTTCCCTTCTATATGGTTTTGCCTGGACTTTTATCAACCTTTCTTCATCAAATAATCTTGAGAAGTTGGGAGTTCGTTAGTTATTTTCTTGTCTTATTTTTAATCATTTTTGTCGTAGATTTTTTTCTCGTAAAAAGGGTTTGGTGTAATCTAATATGTCCAACCGGTGTATTACTACAAATCTTTACTTGGAGGAGAGGATTAAGGGTAGTGAAAGAGGATGATGTGGAATGCGGAAAGTGTGCCCTTTGTAGCTTTGAATGCCCCCTTGGGTTGACTCCTCATTTAGACAATCATCAAACTCTATGTTTCAACTGTGGGAAGTGCGTTGCGGCATGCGAAAGGATAAGGAAAGGCAAAAATCCGCTCAAGTTTAAGACCCTTTGAACATGTAGCCAAACCCGTGAACAGTAACAATGTACTTAGGGTCAGATGGGTCATCCTCTAATTTTTCTCTTAAATGCTTGATGTGAACATCCAACACTCTACTCCAATCATAGATCTTTTTCTTTTGCCATATCTCTTTCCTAAGCTCTTCTCTGGATACCACCTCGTTTGCTTTACTTACTAAAAAGCTAAGTATCTTCCATTCTGTAGGGGTAAGCTTAACCTCTTTATCATTTTTAAAGACTCTTTTGGCAGAGAGGTCTATCAAGAGATTGCCGACCTTTAACCCCCGAGCTTTGAGGTTGGTAAATAGTTCCCTCTTTCTAATAAGGGCTTTACACCTTGCTACAAGCTCAAGAGGCTCAAAGGGTTTAGCTAAGTAATCATCTGCACCCATCTCAAACCCCAACACCTTATCAGAAACCGACCCTTTAGCAGTAAGAAGAAGGACTGGCAAGATTGGGTAGTGAGTTTTTAGCTCCTTTAACCAACTTAACCCGTTTTCATCTGGGAGCATGATATCTAGGATGATTAGATTAGGCTCAAAAATCGAGAAGAGCTCTTTTGCTTCCTTTAAGCTCTGAGCTGTTTTTACTTCAAAACCTTCGAGCTCAAGGAAAGCGGAAACTACCTTTAGAATGTCTGGGTCATCATCCACAACAAGGGTTTTTTTCTTCATACCTCTATTTTATCTTGAGGTATGGAAAAGTAAAATATAGCCCCCTTTTCTCCGTTTTTAGCCCAGATTTTACCTCCATGAGCAGAAACATAAGCCTTGGCTATGGCTAAACCAAGTCCGTATCCTTCAGTTTTACCTTTATAAAACTTTTCAAAAAGCTTATCAGCATCCGCATTTAATCCTTCTCCTTCATCCCAGACCTCAAAGATGATCTCTCTTTTACCGTCAACTAAAGTTTCCTCTGCTTTTATGGTAATTTTCCCATTTACTGGGGAATGTTTTATGGCATTATCTAATAGATTTAGCAAGATTGTAATTATTTTTTCCCTGTCTGCTTTGATGAAAAGTTGCTCGGGGACATCAATTTGAATTTTGATATTTTTATCTTTCATCAATCCTTCAACTAAGAGTAAGCATTCTTCTACCACCTCAAGAACGGAAAATCCGCTTATCTCTAACTCAAGAAGCTTAGCTTCTGCCTTTTCGATTTCAATCAATGCGGTTAAAAGATGAATTAACCTTTCGCAGTTTCTTTTAGCTACATCTAAAAATTCTTTAGCCTTTTCTTTAATATCTTTAGGTAAGGTTTCTATATTTTTGTCTAACAATAAATTTAGGAATTCAATGCTACCTTTTAAAGATGTTAAAGGTGTTTTGATTTCATGAGCCATATTGCATAAGATAAAACTCTTTTTTTCTATAAGACTTTCGAGCTCTTTATTTTTTATTTCTAATTCTTGCGTAGCTTGCCTTATTTCCTTTTCAAGCTTTGTTTCATATTTGTTTATTGTTTCTATAAAATTGTTAATCCCTTTTATTATAAGCTGCCATTCATTTTCTATAAGTAAAATTTTAGATTCTTTTTTATCGCATGTAGATATTTTGGGGTAATACAATTTTTTTAATGTGTTAAGGATACTAACGATACAAAGTAAAGGCGAAAAGATAAATTTTTTGCTTAAAAAATAGATTGTGCCATTGAGTAGTAAAAAACCTAATATAAAAGTAAAAATCATCACCTTTTGATATTTTGAAAGTTTTTCTAAGGTTTGACCTATAGGAATAAAAATGCTAATAGCTCCCCTAACATCTCCGAGTTTATATCCCTGTTTGGCATGGCATTTAAGACAACTTTCTTCAGTGATTAAAGGTTTAATGAACCTAAATACCTGATTATCCCCAACATATTCTATAGCTTCATATTGAGATATCTTTTGTTTTTCAAATTTTAACAATGCCCTTTCTTCAGTCCTATCAGGTTTGTTAAGAGGGTTTATGAATTTTAGGCTTGTTATTTTAAACCAATAGAGATAATTCCTTTTTGAATATTCTGCAAGTTGTCTGGTAACTAGCGCTGGATTTTCTTTTATTAGTATTTTCCCTTCTTTACTTATCATAAAAGGCTTCTCGCCAACCTGTGCAAGATATGGATTCGGTTCTACCCATGGTAGTTTTTCTACATATATACCTCCATGGTCAGCGATCCACTTCCTGGTGATAATTATCTGTTGATAAATACTTTCTGCCTGTTTTCTTACCTGGTCATATAGCAAACTTTCTAACTTATAAAAGATTAAAATGGTTGGAATAAGAAGGGCAACTAAATAAAACAGGTTTAGATAGATAAAGAATTTTTTAGCAACTCTAAGCTTTAGTATAGAAAGCATTTTACGCAGAGGGTAGAGTTTTTTTAAGAAGGTTTATAAACTCTTCTGCCCTCTCAAGCTCATCAAACTCAAAAACCAGCACTGTTTTCGTTCTTTTTTTCTTAACCTCTACCTTAGTCCCAAGAAGCTTGCTTAAATCTTCGGATAAATAGGCAAGGTCAGGGTCTATCCTTCTCTCTTTTTTCTGCGGTTTGCCTTCAAGGATTTTGCGAACAAGCTCCTCTGTCTGCCTTACCGAAAGCCCTTTTTTTAGAATAAGCTCTCTTACTTGTAGAATGCTATCAGCATCTTGTAAGGATAGCAAAGCCTTCGCATGTCCAACAGATAAGCGCCCCTCTAAAAGGTCTTGTTTAATTTCTTCCGGTAGCTTTAGTATCCTTAGAAGATTGGCGACCGTTGCTCGGTCTTTGCCAACCCTTTCCGCAACCTCTTCTTGGGTAAATCCAAACTTTTCTATCAAACTTTGGTAGGCAAGGGCAGTTTCAATGGGGTTTAAGTCTTTTCTTTGAAGGTTTTCAATCAAAGCAATAAGAAGCGCTGAGCGATTATCAAGTTCTTTGACTATTGCTGGAACTTCCTTCCAGCCAAGCTTTTTAACTGCCCTGAGCCTTCTTTCACCAGCTACACATTCATAAAGCCCGTTCCCCAAAGGTCGAACAAGGATAGGCTGTAGAAGTCCCTCCCTTTCGATCGAGGCTAAAAGTTCCCTAAATTCTTCATCCTCCTTAAAGGTTATCCTTGGCTGAAAGGAGGAAAAAACTATGCTTTCAACGGAAATTTTTTGGAAAGCTTCTTTTTCGCTTAGCTCGGGGATTAACTCAGAAAGCCCTCTTCCAAGTCTGCTCTTTTTATTCATAGGTCCTTTAGAATAGGAGGAATGAGCTCTAAGTTTAGCTCCTTTTCTATCTGATAACCAAGAGATAGCACAAGGTCGTCTCCAAAATGGGGTCCTATGATCTGAACACCCAATGGTAACCCATCTTTTGTGAACCCGCTCGGTAAACTTAATCCCGGAAGACCAGCAAGGTTTACGGGAATGGTAAAGATGTCAGAAAGATACATCTGCAAGGGGTCAGAGGTCTTTTCTCCGAGTTTAAAGGGTGGGGTAGGGGACACTGGGGTTAAGATGAGGTCTACCTCTTCAAAGGCTTTTAAAAAGTCCTGTTTGATAAGAGTGCGGACCTTACTTGCTTTAAGATAAAAGGCATCATAGTAGCCAGCAGATAGGGCATAGGTGCCAAGCATGATCCTCCTCTTTACTTCCCTCCCAAAGCCTTCAGCTCGGCTTTTTTTATACATTTCCATAAGGCTTTTCCCTTCAACCCTAAGTCCATACTTTACACCATCGTAGCGGGCAAGGTTTGATGCTGCTTCTGCCGGAGCAATAATGTAGTAAACCGAGACGGCATACTTTGTATGGGGTAGGCTAACTTCTTTTACTTCATGTCCAAGCCTTTTTAAAAGCGAAATCATCTCTTCAAAGTTTTTCCCAACTTCAGGATGGAGCTCGTGCTCAAAGTATTCTTTAGGTATGCCTACACGGAATTTAGTATTTGCATTTTCTTGTATGATTTGAGTAAAATGTGGGACTTCTCTTGGCGCTGAGGTTGAATCATAAGGGTCATGTCCTGAGATCACCTCAAGCAGAAGGGCTGTATCCTCAATGTTTAAAGCAAAAGGTCCGATCTGGTCAAGGGATGAGGCAAAGGCAACAAGCCCAAAACGGGAAACCAAGCTGTAGGTTGGCTTCATCCCAACTACACCGCAAAAACAGGCAGGCTGTCTGATTGAACCTCCAGTATCAGAGCCTAAAGCCCCCAGGCCCATCCTACAGGCTACAGCAACCGCTGACCCACCTGAAGAACCACCAGGCACCCTCTCCAAATCCCAAGGGTTTTTAGTAGGAAAGAAGGCAGAGTTTTCAGTAGATGACCCCATGGCAAACTCATCAAGGTTTGTCTTACCAAGAAACACTGCCCCCTCTTTTTTAAGCTTGAGAATAACGGTTGCATCGTAGGGAGCAATGTAGTTTTGCAGGATCTTTGAGGCGCAGGTTGTGGGATGCCCTTTAATCAAGATGTTATCCTTTATGGCAAGGGGAATACCAAGAAGCTTTCCATGCTCCCCAGCCTTCCTCTTCTCATCTGCAAGCCTTGCCTGCTCTAAAGCCCATTCTTCGTTCACATAAAGATAAGCTTTGACCTCGGGGTCTATTTTTTTAATCCTTTCAAGGCAAGCTTGAGTAAGCTCTACGGATGAAATCTTTCCTTCATCTAAAAGCTCAAGAGCCTGTTTGATGGTTAGACTATTTAAGTTAAAGGAATTCATCTATCCTTCCTCCAAACGGGAATATTGCTTTAAGGCGCCTTTACTACCTTGGGAACGACTATCATATTTTCCCAAAGTTCGGGCGCGTTAGCTAAAATAGCTTCAATATCTTCAAAGGGTTCTACTTCGTCTTCCCTCATGGGCGTATTCCAGGTCAATGGATGAAAGGTTGGTTGAACATTATCAGTATCGACCTCTTTCAGCGAAGCAAAGTAATCGAGTATCTTAGAAAGTTCCTCGGCGTAAGTTTGAGCTACCTCTTCAGATAATTCAAGCCTTGCTAAATGGGCAATTTTTTTTACTTCATCGAGGCTTATACCCATAGAAGCCTCCAAACTTTTAGGTCTTTTGGTTAAGTATAATCAATACTTTCAAAAATGCTATGCATTTATTTGTTGATATTTCAAAAAATAACTATGAAAAAAATTTTAAATTTTGAAATAAAAAAGGAACAAAAAAAGATTAAGAGGATTTTTTGAGAATTTCTTCCCTTGACTTATATTAAAGATAATTAAAATCAAAATGTAAACTGTAAGCCTATCTTAAATCATAGGAGGTGCATGATGTCAGAGGTTTACTTCAAAAGACCGATGCCACACGGGGGTAAGCTTGTTGAAAGGGTCATTACTGATAAGAAGATTGCAAAAAAGTATGTTCAGGCATGTGAGAAGTATGGCGCTGTTTATGACATTAAACCAACTCTTCATTACAAAAGGGGCGTCCCTGTCCGTAATGTTTATCGCGAGATAATGTCTGTATGTTATGGCTTCTTTAGCCCTGTTGAAGGTTCTATGACCTCTGCAGAATTGGAATCAGTTCTAACGAAAAGGAGGCTTTTGAGCGGATGGGTGTTCCCTTATCCGATTCTCTTTGATATCTCAAAGGAGGATTTTAAGAAGTTAGGGGTCAGCGAGGGAGATAGGCTTCTTCTTAGGCTTAAGGGGAAACCTTTCGCTATCTTAGATATTGAGGAGATCTATGAAATAGACCCAGAGGAGCTTGCTAACAGAACTTTTGGTTCTCCAGAAACAAACCCAGAAGTAGTTAGACAAAAATTTGACGATAAGCATCCTGGGTGGGTTATTTATAGGTCGCATCAGCCAATCATTTTAGCTGGTAAGTATACTATCATTAACGAGCCTATCTTTAAACCACCCTTTGATAGGTTCTGGGTTCCACCAAGAAAATGCAGAGAGATCTTTGAGCAGAGGGGTTGGAGAACTGTCATTGCTCACCAGACAAGGAATGTTCCTCATGTTGGACATGAGTTCTTGATGAAGAACGCAGCTTATACTGGCGATGTTGAACCCTGTCATGGAATTTTGGTTAATGCTATCATTGGTGTGAAGAGGCGTGGTGACTATCCGGATGAGGCAATTTTGGAAGCGCATGAGGTAGTGCACAAGGCAGGTTACATTAAGCCTGAAAGACATATGGTCACCTTTACTCTTTGGGATATGAGGTATGGTAATCCGCTTGAGAGCTTGCTCCATGGTATTATCAGGCAGAACATGGGTTGTACCCATCATATGTTTGGTCGTGACCATGCAGCTGTTGGTGAATATTATGATGCGTATTCAACTCAGATCCTTTGGCTTAAGGGTATTCCAAGCTACGGGTTCGACAAACCTGTTAACGAAGTGGAAGGTGGACTTTTGATTAGGCCACAGAACATGAAAGAATTCTGGTATTGTCCGGTATGTAAAGAAATGGCTTACAGTGATAACTGCAATCACACAAAGGAAAAGGAAAAACTTTCTGGTAGTCTTATTCGTGGGTTGGTTGCTGAGGGAGTTCAGCCACCTACAGTTATCATGAGGCCAGAGGTATTTAAGGTTGTGGTTAAATGGTGGAAGAAATTTGGTTATCCATTTGTTAATGAAAAGTATGTGCAGTGGAAGGAACAGGAACTTGAAGTTGACCTACCTGACCTTGATTAATTATTAATTAAAAAATATTGGGGGTGAAAAGATGGAATACATTTTAGAAGTCTTCCTCGATGATTACAGAGTGGATAAGATTAAAGGTTCACCGGTAGAACAAAAGATTGAGGCTATCTTTGGTGGAGAGTTAAAGGTCCTAAGGGTCAAGGTTGGAGAAGAGGTAAAGAATGAGATCTTGAAAGCCTTTGAATCGGCAAGAATTGATTCTCGTGCTTGCATCACTGACACACCCGTGGCTTTTAGAAGAGCACTTTTTGAAGAAATCGCCAAACAGAAAAACTTGGATGAAGAGGTCGTTAAGGCTGTACTTGCTAAAATCGATGAGATAAAGGAGCTTGCGGCTAAGGAATCTGAGTATCTTCCCCCACCAGATATTGAGACTGATTAAGTTTCGTTAAGAAATTTTAAAAAAAAATTAGCAAAATTAATTGGATTAACAAAAAAAAAGAGAAAACAGAAAAAACAAGATTTGATTGAAAGAACCTTATACATAAAATAAAGATAAAAACCACAAAGGAGGTTGGCTATGCCAAGTTATGTAAACCCTGAAAAGTGTGACGGTTGCAAAGGTGGTGACAGAACAGTTTGTATGTATATTTGTCCTAACGACCTTATGATCCTTGACCCGGAAGCTATGAAAGCTTACAACCAGGAACCTGATCAGTGCTGGGAGTGCTACTCTTGTGTAAAGAGCTGTCCTCAGGGAGCTATTTCTGTACGTCATTATGCCGACTTTGCTCCATTACATGGTACTTGTCAACCCATGCGTGGAACAACTGACATCATGTGGACTATTAAATTCAGGAATGGGGTAGTTCTTCGCTTTAAGTATCCCATCAGGACAACCCCCGAAGGTTCTGCCGACCCAACGCTTGGTGGGAAGGAGCCTGACCCGGCTAAGATCAACACTAATCAACTCTTCACCGAAGCAGTTGATGGGGTAGAACCAAAGAAGCCAGAAGCAGTTTTGAACAAAGTGTTTCCTTGCATTAACAAGACAATGACTATCTAAAATTAAAAAACAAAAGGAGGTGGCAATATGCCTAAAATTTGGAGTTATAACTTTGGATTACCTCTTGCTGAGCCAGAGATTGTTGAAAAGGAAACAGATATTCTCATTGTAGGTGGCGGAATGGCCGCCTGCGGTGCAGCTGTTGAGGCTGTTCGCTGGGCTAAACCTCATGGTATTAGGATCTTGCTCTGTGATAAGGCTGCTATGGAAAGGTCTGGTGCTGTGGCTATGGGTCTTTCAGCTATTAACACTTACATTGGTGAAAATAAGCCCGACGATTATGTGAGAATGGTCCGTTGCGACCTCATGGGCATAATCCGTGAGGACCTCTCCTTTGATGTCGGTCGTCATGTTGATGATACTGTCCATTGCTTTGAAGAATGGGGTCTTCCTATTTGGAAGCAGGATCCCAACACAGGTAAGACTCTTGATGGAGCTGAAGCCAAGGCTCGTGGGCTTACCCTTAAGGCTGGAGCAAAGCCTGTCCGTTCTGGTCGTTGGCAGATCATGATCAACGGTGAATCTTATAAGGTCATCGTTGCTGAAGCGGCAAAGAATGCTCTTGCGTCCTACGATAAAGCAGAATACATTGAAAGGTGCTTTATAGTTAGGCCACTTCTTGATGCTAATGAAAAGAATAGGTGCGCAGGTGCAGTTGGGTTTTCAGTAAGAGAAAACAAGATTTTCATCATCAAAGCAAACGCAACTCTTCTTGCTACAGGTGGAGCAGTAAACATTTACCGTCCTCGTTCCATCGATGAGGGTAAGGGTAGGACTTGGTATCCTGTGTGGAACCCGGGTTCTGGATATGCCATGTGTGCAATGAGTGGTGCTAAACTTGTCCTTATGGAAAACAGATTTGTACCTGCGAGGTTCAAGGATGGATATGGACCTGTAGGGGCTTGGTTCTTGCTCTTTAAAGCTCGTGCAACAAACGCTTTTGATGAAGATTATGTAGCAAAGCACAAAGAGGAGCTTAAGAAGTTTGCTCCTTACAGCGAAGCATCAGTCGTTGGTACATGTTTAAGAAACCATGCCATGCTTATCGAAATGAAGGAAGGGCGTGGACCAATCTTTATGCACACTGAGTGGGCACTTCAGGAAGCAGAAAAGACAATGGATAAGAAAGAATTTAAGCACCTTATTGCCGAAGCTTGGGAAGACTTCCTTGACATGTGTGTCACTCAGGCCGGACTTTGGGCTTGCTTGAACATTGAGCCTGAGAAGAAGGCATCCGAAATCATGCCTACTGAGCCTTACTTCCTTGGTTCACACGCTGGATGTGCTGGAGCCTGGTGCTGCGGTCCAGATGAAGATTGGGTCCCAGAGGAGTATAAAAAGCCATGGAGAGAGATCGGTCTTTACAATAGGATGACCACTGTTAAGGGGCTCTTCTGTGCTGGTGACACCGTGGGTGCTAGTGGACATAAATTCTCTTCTGGTTCTCATGTTGAAGGTCGTATAGCAGCTAAAGCGATGGTTAAATTCGTTCTTGACCATAAAGATTACAAACCAACTATTAAAGAGACCCCTGAAGAGCTTAAAAAGGAGATCTATGGACCTTGGTATAGGTTTGAGCAGTATAAGAATGCAACAACTGTATACGAAGTTAACCCCAATTATCTCATTCCAAGACACATTCAGGCAAGGCTTATGAAGCTCATGGACGAGTATGTTGCTGGAACCTCCACTTTCTACATGACTAACAAGGTTATGCTTGAAAGGGGTCTTGAACTCTTGAGAATGCTTAAAGAGGACATGGAGCTTGCTGCAGCTAGAGACTTGCACGAGCTTATGAGAGCTTGGGAAAATAGGCACCGTGTATGGACTGCTGAGGCTCATCTCTTGCATGTACTCTTCCGTGAAGAAACAAGATATCCTGGATACTACTACAGGGCAGACTTCCCGAACATCGATGATGCTAATTGGAGATGTTTTACCCTTTCTAGATGGGATCCTGAAACTAAACAGTGGACATTAGAAACCTATCCATATGTCCAGATCATTCCTGATCCTCTTGGACCGTAAGTAAGTTGTATGTATAAGGGGGGCTTATAAGCCCCCCTTTTTTTATACTTCCTTTAAAGGAAATTTGCATAACTATTTCCTTTAAAGGAAGTATGAGTTAATAATTAAGGAGGTCGCTAATGTTCAAAAAGCCCATATTGGTAGTTGGAGGGGGAATAAGTGGAATAACTGCTGCCATTGAAGCGGCAGAAATGGAAGCTCCTGTGATTTTAGTTGAGTCTTCACCGACTTTAGGAGGAAGAGTAGCCCAACTTAAGCATTATTTCCCTAAGTTATGTCCTCCTACTTGTGGACTAGAGATAAACTATAAGCGCATGAAAGCACGTGGAAATTTAGAGATTTATACCATGGCAGATGTTTTGGAGGTGTCAGGAAGTGCTGGGCATTTTAAGGTAAAGGTGAGAATTAGACCAAGATATGTTAATAATAATTGCACCGCTTGTGGAGAGTGTGAGAAAGTTTGTGAGGGTGAAAGGGTGAGCGATTTTGATTTTGGGCTTAAAAAAACAAAAGCCATATATTTGCCTTATCCAATGGCATTTCCAACGAAGTATGTATTAGACAAATTAGCTTTAGCACCAGGTGATTTAGACCGGATCATGGCCGCATGTAAATATAATGCCATTGAGCCGGACATGAAAGAAGAAATAAAAGAGTTTGAGGTAGGAGCTATTATTTGGGCTACAGGATGGAAGCTTTACGATGCCACAAAGCTTGATAATTTGGGGTTTGGAAGGTTTGCCAATGTAGTGACGAACATGCAAGTGGAAAGGATGGCTTCACCTTGGGGTCCAACGAATGGAAAAATTATAAGACCTTCTGATGGCGTCCAGCCAAATAGAGTAGCTTTTGTTCAGTGTGCTGGCTCTAGAGATGAAAATCATCTGCCATATTGTTCATATATTTGTTGTTTAGCAACCCTTAAGCATACATTATACCTGGCAGAGCAAAATCCGAATACTGAATCCTTAGTTTTTTACATAGATATTCGCACGCCCGGTCGTTATGAAAAATTCCTGAGAAGGGCTCAATCAGAAGCAAAGATCAATTTTATTAAGGGAAAGGTAGCCAAAATCGAGGAAGATCCCGATACTAAAGATTTAATTGTGACAGCAGAAGATACTATATCGGGGAAAAGAGTAAAAGAACGGGTTAACATGGTTGTTTTAGCTATGGGTATGCAACCCAGTATGGCAGGAATTAGCATACCAGGAGTCTCCATTGATGAATACGGTTTTGTGCGTGAGACAGAGGGTATTATCCCTGTTGGTTGTGCCAAGAAACCATTAGATGTTATGACATCTAATGAAACGGCAACAGGCGCCGTGATTAAAGCTTTGCAATATGTTAAATAAAACAATCTGTAATTTAAAAGGAGGTATAGGATGGAAAAAATAGGCGTTTTTATCTGTAAAAGTTGTGATATAGGGAATCGTCTTGATATAACAGAGCTTGAGGCAACTGCAAGGGAAGAGGGTATTACTTCAGTGTATTCTGCTGAATTCCTTTGTTCTAAAGAAGGCAAAGCTTTTATTGAGTCAAAAATTCAGGAAGACGGTTTAGATGCTGTGTCAATCTGTGCTTGTTCTTTTAGAGTAAATTATGATGTATTTAATTTTGGTAAGGTGGCTGTTGATCGAGTGAACTTGCGTGAAGGTGTTGTTTGGAGTAGGTTCCCAGTTAGTGAAAACGGGGAGATATTAGATGATAGCGTTGAGATAGCAAGCGGGGTTACTTTTAAGGATGAGCTAATGGCTTTGGCTAAAGACTACATTAGAATGAGCATTGCTAAACTTAGGGTATACAAATTGCCTGAATCTTTCAAGCCAGAAGAAGAATTATCAAAAACCATATTGGTGATTGGAGGAGGTGTTGCGGGATTAACAGCAGCTTTGGAGTGCGCAAAGCTTGGTTATCCCGTAGTTCTTGTGGAGAAAGAAAAGGAGCTTGGGGGATTTGCGGCAAAGCTTAAAGCTCAATGTCAAGCAAATTATCCTTACACAGAGCTGGTTAAACCAATCGTTTTTGATTTAATAAAGGAAGTCGAAAGTAATGAACTTATTAAGGTTTACAAGGGAGCTACCCTTACAAGTTTATCTGGGGGACCAGGGCTTTATACAGCTAAGATTAAGCAGGGTGGGAAAGAAGAAGAAATTAAGGTTGGTGCTGTAGTATTAGCAACCGGTTTTAAACCATACGATGCATCTAATCTTTCTCATTTGGGTTATGGAGTTGTGCCAAATGTAATGACCAATGTAGAGTTTGAGCTTAAGGCAGCTAAGGGAGATTTTACTCGTCCTTCTGATGGTGCCCCTATAAAAAGCGTTCTTTTTATTCAGTGTGCAGGACAGAGAAGCGAGGAGCATTTACCATATTGCTCAAGTTATTGCTGTTTAGCATCTCTAAAACAAGCAAAATATTTAAGAGAAGCCGACCCAGAGAGCAAGGTATACATCGTCTACGAATACATGAGAACCATGGGGATTTATGAAAACTTCTATAAGACCTTACAGAATGACCCTGGAGTCTTCTTAACTAAGGGAAAGGTAGTAGAAGTTTCTGAGGGAGAAAATGGGAAAGTTAAAGTGGTAATAGACGAGACCCTTTTTGGAGAAAAAATTGAAGTTGAGGTAGATGCTGTTGTTTTAGCTATTGGGATGGTTCCTACTACCAAGGATGAACCTATTCTTAATCTTCAGTATAGACAAGGTCCAGCTTTACCTGAGCTTGAGTTATTTTATGGTTATGCAGACTCTAACTATATTTGCTTCCCCTATGAGACAAGGAGGACGGGTATATACGCAGCAGGAGCTGTTCATCAACCAATGACTATTGATCAGGTTATCGACGATGCTAGAGGAGCTGCTTTAAAAGCTATTCAATGTTTGACTGCAATTGAGATGGGGCATGCAGTTCATCCAAGAAGCTGGGATTTTGCTTATCCAGAGTGGGATTTGAAGATGTGCACCCAATGTAAGAGGTGCACTGAGGAGTGTCCTTTTGGAGCTTTAAACGAGGATGAGAAGGGTTTTCCAATACCATTTGTTACCCGTTGTCGAAGATGTGGAACCTGTTTTGGAGCTTGTCCTCAGAGGATCATAAACTTCAAGGACTACTCGATAGACATGGTTTCAAGTATGATAAAAGCCTGTGTGATGCCTGAGCAAGGATATGGGCAGTATAGATTTTTAGCTTTTGTTTGCGAAAACGACGCCTATCCAGCGTTAGATATGTTGGCTTATCAAAGGAAGTCATTGCCAGTAAGCATCAGGGTTATCCCAGTAAGATGTTTGGGAGCGGTTAATGTAGCCTTTATCAAAGATGCCATGAGTAAAGGGTTTGATGGAATATTATTATTTGGTTGCAAATTTGGTGAAAACTATCAGTGCCACTTCATCAAGGGAAGTGAGCTTGCAAATAGAAGAATGGAAAACGTGCAAGAGACTTTACAACAGCTTGCATTAGAGATGGAAAGAGTAACCATCGATACAGTGGCAATTGATGAAATAGATAAGATCATCAATAAAACTAACGAGTTTGTTGAATTAATAAAGAGTTATGGTGAGAATCCATTCAAAGGATGGTAGGAGGGAGAGGAATGGGGAATATAACAAAGATAGATGCTAATTTAGCAGCTGTAAATCAAATTATATCAGCTGGTGGAGATACGGTTAAAAGATGTTATCAGTGTGCAACCTGTTCATCCGTATGTCCTTTAGCACCAGATGAAGCGCCCTTTCCAAGAAAGCAAATGCTTCTTGCTCAGTGGGGATTCCAAGAGAAGTTACTTTCAGACCCAAGCATTTGGCTTTGTCACCAATGTGGAGATTGCACAAAGTATTGTCCAAGGAACGCAAGACCTGGAGATGTATTAGCTTCGTTAAGACTTCAGGCAACAAGAGAGTTAATCCCTTTTAAGTTTATGCACACGCTTTACAACAATCTTTGGGGGTTACCTATATTAATACTAATAGCTTTGATGATCATCCTTCCGATTATGTTTTTGACCTTTCAGGGAGTCCCATCACTGAGCGACCCAACCTCATTTCCATATTCACCAGTTCATTACAAAATAGGTTTCATGGAATTGCCTGCTCGTGTATTAATGAACGATTTGATTTTTATCCCATTATCGGTGTTTATTATTGCCCTCATGGCAAATGCTGTAAGTAGAATGTGGAATAGTTATTTGGAAACATATAAAATCCCACAGGCTTACAGGATTGGATGCATAGATGTAATAAAAACTTACTTAATTCCTGCTTTAAAAGAAATTCTTGCCCATAGCAGGTTTGAGAAATGCGGAGCAAATTCTTGGAGGGCAAATTCGCACAAGATGTTGCTGTTTGGATTTATAATTTTATTCATCGTTACCGGGACAGTTTTCTTTCTAGCTGACATTTTGGGAATGCATACTCCTTGGAATCCTATAACACATCCTGTTAAATGGCTTGGTTATATTGGTGGACTTTTATTACTTTATGGGGTCATAGGGCTTATAACTGGAAGAAATCAGGCAGTATTAGAGAATAGTTTAAGGACAACATATTCAGATGCATTTTTACTATGGTTAATCTTTGTGGTCGGTATTACAGGTTTTTTAATTCCATTATCACGGATCTTTACTTTTTATTATAATTATGTTGGCTATATATATTTAGCGCATATTATTGCTGTTTTCTTGCTTTTTTTATCAGTGCTTTATTCGAAGTTCTCTCATTTAGTTTTTAGAACAACCGCTGTTATTTTTGACCTATATTATAAGGATGTTTTAAAAAAGCTTTAACTTTTTAAGCTCATAGAGGGAGTTAGAAAGGAGGTGGGATTATGTTATTCAAAGATAAAGGATCAAAGAATGGGCTATACATTGGGACAGCAGCTGGGTTGGTGCTTTTTGCACTTTTAGGTTTCTTCCCAAGTGCTATGGTGGGAGGATATGTAGGAATTAAGCTTGCTGAATTGATTCTGGGAGCCCCAGCGGTTGGTATTTTGCCTCGTATCTTTGCAACCCTTTGCATGATTGGAGCGGTAATCTCTACTGGGTTAGTTTTTGTATTAGGTGGAGCTATCGCTGGCTGGATTGTCGGCACAAGATTTGAGCTAAAAGCAGAATAAAGCAGGCCTTAAAATAGCAAGGGACAGGGTTGTTGAAAAAACAATAGCGCTAAAATGTGAACTTGTCTTTCTCAATACGGTGATAGTGTATTATGAAAAAGACAAGAAAGCTTAAATATTCGAGGGATGATTAGTTTATTATATTTTGCAGTGTTTAGTTTCTTTCAAAGGCTGGATAAATGGTTATCTCTTATTTAAACTGTAAGAAAAGTTAACCTTCATATAAAGGAGGTTGGATTGCTATTTATTGTAATAAGCGGTAGAGATGTGGCTTACTCCTCTTGACTATCGAATGGTGCCAAGTATTGAAGAGGCTAGAGAGCAGATTCGGTATAAGAATAGGTTTGAGAGGTGGTAAGTAATAGAGAAGAGAACGGAATGATAGTATGTAAAAATACATATGGTAAAATAAATAAGTGATAGAGATAAACAGCTTAGAAAAACTTAATAAATTTCAATACAAACGAAGAAATAGTGTTTTTGCATAGTTTTGCATAGTATAACTTATAAGTAAGTAAAAAAGAAATTCGAATTCTGAGAGCGGAATAATAAGAGGAGGGGGGATGATGGAGAGAAAGAATAATCTAGTAGTTCAAGGTGTAATTAGCAAAGAAGAGTTTACTCAAAATTGGTTGCAGGTTCTTACAGAATTTTTATCTGGTTCTAAAGGCTTTTATATTCTATTACTTCTTTCTGGTTTGATTGTTTTTATATCAGCCATGTTTGGTGTTAATGCCATGTATATTGGCTATAGTCATGTGTATGGAATTTATAGAGAGATTCCTTGGGGAATATTAATATCAGGCTATGTTTTCTTTGTTGTTATATCGACTGGTTTGTCAATTATTTCTTCTATTGGTCATGTCTTTGGAGTAAAATCGTTAATACCAATTGGTAAACGAGCTATTTATTTATCAATAGTTACTTTATTTGCAGGATTTATGGTAATCTTTTTCGATGTTGAAAATCCATTTAGAATGGCTATTTGGAATGCACTGTCACCCAATCTAACTTCTAACATTTGGTGGATGGGAACTTTATATAGTATTAGTTTGATATTTATGATATTTGAATTTTTATTGATTCTTTTAAGTAAACATCGATATGCTACGATATTTGGTTTTTTAACCTTGATAAGTAAAGTTTTGGCTATAAGTAATCTTGGTGCTGTTTTTGGTATGCTTTACGGTAGAGACTTTTGGTATGGTCCTTTTATACCAATATATTTAATTGCCTCTGCAATCTCATCAGGCTGCACAGCCCTTATCTTTTTCACCTATCTTGGTTATCGTATTAGAAACGAAAGATTGGATAAATCTATGGAATTAGCTTTACAAGTTGTGGGTAAAATTTGGGCTCTATCATTAGCGATATTGACATTTATTGTCTTTTGGAAGATAATAACTGGTCTTGTTGGTAGTGAGGCACAAAGATTAGCTATTAGAGAATTGATGTTTGGAAAATATGCCCCTAACTTTTGGTTTTTTGAAATTTTTCTTGGTTTAATTACACCCTTTTTCCTACTTTTTGTTTCAAAGTTTAGAAATATAAATCAGATGTTCGCTGCATCTTTGCTTTCTTTCATCGGTATTTTCTTTATGAGGGTTGATATGGTAGTTATTGGTCAAATAGTCTCTCATTTCTTTGAGTATAATGTAACGGATTTTCCTGTTATTTTGACTTATAAACCTACGATGCATGAAATTATGCTAATAATTGGAGCTTGCGCATTTTGTGTATTCTCATTTTTAATCGGAGAAAAGGTGTTTAAAGGTCATCATACTGAAATTCACTAAGGGAGGGGAGGGATGAACTGGAAAGAAATTTTTATGAACTGGAAAGAATTTTTTAAAAATTTAAAAACGGAAGATCAAGGATTCGTGCCTGAGGACACAAGAAGAGAGTTTTTGAAGATAGGGTTGATCATTACGGGAGTGGCAGCAGGTGGAAGTTTGCTCAATGTAGTATCAGTGGTTGCTGAGGGATTGGCTACTTCAGAGGAACTTCACAGAGAATATCCATACAAACCCCACTATTCGATGGTTCTTAGAGTAGATAGATGTATTGATTGTGAACGTTGTGTGGAGGCCTGTAGGCAAACAAATAATGTCCCTGAATACGGTTGGCGGACTAAGATATTAGAAAGAGTGGACGCCAAAGCTGTGGATCAACAAAGACTATTTATGCCCATTCTATGTAATCATTGCAATAATCCTCCCTGTGTCCGAGTTTGCCCAACCAAGGCAACCTATAAGGACAAACAAACTGGGATCGTAAAGATGGCAAGCTATAAATGTATTGGTTGTAAGTCTTGCATGTCAGCCTGCCCGTATGATGCCAGATATTTTAATGAAGAAAAACGGGCGATTGATAAGTGTGATTTTTGCTGGGAATCAAGGTTATCTAAAGGTATTAAGATTACCGCCTGCGCAGAGGCTTGTCCAGCAGGGGTACGGATCTTTGGAGATTTATCAGACCCAAACAGTGAAGTATATAAGATTGTCCATCAAATGGGTAAAGCAGTCTGGGTTCTTAAACCGGAAACTGGTGCTAAACCAAATGTCTTTTACACTATAGGCTAGGGAGGGGGGTAATGAAAAGAATAATAATTTTAGCCTCAACTTTAATTTTGGGGCTTTCAGGCTTTGTTTTAAGCGAGATAACTGAGGAAGGTGTTAAATATCAAGAAAATGAAGAGGCAGGAGGACCAGAAATAGTATACACAAAGCCCGTGAAGGGGGTGCTGTTTAGTCATAAGCTTCATGTTAAAGAGCTTGGACTACCATGTGAATCTTGCCATACGGCTATCTTTGAGATGGAAGCATTTAAGAGTCAGAGAAATCCTGATTTCAACATGGATTCTTTGTATAAAGGTAAATACTGTGGAGCCTGCCACAATGGACAGACAGCCTTTGCATCAAATACTAAGTGTGCAACTTGCCATGTAGGAGTTAAAGGTTTAGAAAGGCTGAAAAAGAAAGCTCAGGCAGCAGAAAAGAAGTAATCCCTATAAGAAAGCAAAGCCCAGGGGTAACCCTGGGCTTTTTGATCGATTCCTATACTGACTAAAGAGAATGGCAGAGTTCACAGCTTAAGGGATCAATCTTATATTCTCCAAAGCAAGAGAAGCAATAGTTATTATAATTGTGGTCTTTAAAGGTTATTGAAGTTGTTCTAGCCTTCAATCATAAAAAGTGAGAAATGACAATAACAACATCCTTCATGTTGATGGTATCCTCATTTTTGATATGATGACTTGAGCATACCTTTTCTTCTTCGCAGATATTAGGAGAAGCAAGATTTATTAATTGCCCTCCATGAGCTACTCTTTTATGACAAAAGACATAAAGTACCCCAGCTTTAATAGGGGAGGCATGTTTATGGTCAAGGTCGGGGTTCTTCTTACTTCTTCAGTTTAGGTATCTATCATTCCTTTAGCTCTTTCCATTCTGAATTTTAACCTCATCTTAAGTTCGGAGATGAACAAGTTGGAGCTTGATAAGCCTTTATTCCCGGAATTTTTCGTTGTAATAATGGGTGTGGCAAAATGTCAGCTTTCTTAGGAGACAACCTTTTTTGATATTTTAAAAAAATGTATTTTAAAAATGGAGTTCGGTAGAAACATCATCCTTATTTTTTAAATGGAAGTGAAAGAGGTTTGGGTATAAGGTATTCCTAGTAGAAAGCTTAAAACTTTATATTTACCTAAGAAATAAATAAGAGAAATTTTTAAAATTTTTTTAAAAAAGATTATAATTATTACTTGACAGGGATTAAATATTGGTTATAAATTAATTGTATTCCTTTTTAAAGAAGAGGGGAAAATGCCTTTCGCAGAATGGGACGAAATTTTTGAAACCGGTGTTGAGGAATTTGATGTTCAGCATAAAAGAATGATTCAAATCCTTAATCTAATTTATAGTTATTATCAAAGGCGGCTTGATAAAAAGATGATTGAGGAGGTGGTACACCAACTTACCGATTATTTTCAAAAGCATTTTGCATCCGAGGAGGCCATGATGGAGAGCATAGAATATCCAGAAGAGGAATTTGCAGCTCACAAAAATGCACATCAGGAATTTTTAAAAGCCTATTTACAGAAGGTTCATGAAGGTAATGTTATGGAACTTTTAAAATTCGTTAAAAATTGGTGGATTTCGCATGTAATTTACATAGATAAAAAATATGGAGAATTTATTAAAAAGAAAAATAAATTATAAGGGGGAATGGTAATGAAAAAAGTAAAAGAAGAATTTGAAAAAGGGACAAAATTTAGATATCGTTTGAAATATATAACAACAACTTTAATTATAATAGGTTTAGGCATGTTTATTTTAACATTATTAACATATTTGGTATCAAAACGCATGCTTTCAAATATGATTGAAAGAGATTTTGAATTTAAATGGAAAAGAAATTTTCAGTTAGTATGGGAACCTTTATCTACCCATGCTCAATTATACCTATTGACAGGTGAGGTGCCTTTAGAAACTCAAAGATCTTATTACAACTATTTAAAAGAAAAAATCTTAAGCCAGCAACAAGTCAATGTAGAGATAATAGTAAGCGATAGTATCGTGAGCCTGTATGGTCTTGGGCATTTATCACGAAAACCAAAAGATGAGGTAGAGCAAAAAGCTTTAACTACTGGAAATGCACAGTTTCTCACAAAAGAATTTTATAAAACAGCAATTGTTCCAATCAAAGCAAAAGATGAGTGTTTATCTTGCCATTCAAATGTATCTCCAGGAGATGCTCTAGGAGCATTAAGTATTACAATCCCTTTTAAAGATATGTATAATACAGTACGTAAAATAAGTATCATTGTTTTACTTTTAGGAATTGGCGGTTTAATAACTATTGGTTTACTTGTGAGTTACTCATTCAAGAAATTTCTTTACGATCCTTTAGAGAAACTTTCGGATTTATTAATAGCAGCGTCGAAGGGTAATTTTGGTATAGA
>Ga0209225_1001187_pt1 | contig 26758 bp, 30 predicted proteins | sample WasSprMetagenome_FD_184732 | JGI IMG/M metagenome (GOLD analysis project Ga0209225, IMG submission 184732) | Sulfidic aquatic microbial communities from Washburn Spring, Yellowstone National Park, USA - WS (SPAdes) (version 3) | ecosystem: Environmental > Aquatic > Thermal springs > Hot (42-90C)... | reverse complement strand
TTCTTTTTATTTCAGATAGCATCTGACAGATTTTAAGGCTTAGATAATTTCACTCCTCTGAGAAGCTCAGTATTCTAAATTCATATCCCCAGGAGTCGTAATAAAGGTTACCTCCTTCATATTCCAGTTCTCCTCTCTGGTTATCCACAGGATCGGATCTGATAAACCTCTTTTTTGGAGTAAACTCGGATTGTATATCCTCGTTGAATACAAGCCTGAACTCGTCGATCCCTCCGAAGTAGAAATCGCTGTAATCAGGGAAGTGCCCTCCGAAGGAGGGATCCACATGAAGCCATCCATATGGCCTTATGTGAAACTGAGCCCAGTCGTGCATGTTGGCTCTAGCCGGATTCACATACCATCCCGACTGCCACTTTGCCGGAACCCCGCTTATTCTGGCAAGCGTTATGAAGAGAAGTGCCTGCATCCCGCAATCTCCTTTTAAGTTTCTGGCAGTGTACTCACTTATATTTTCATAAGTCGAGTACTCGTATGCAGATGCATACTTTACATTTTTTACTATCCACTTGTATATATTCTTGGCTTTCATATACGGATTTCTCTCCCCTTTTGTTACCTCCTCCGACAGCCTTCTGAGAAAGTAGGTGAAGCAGATGTGAGGCGGTTTCTCATCCAGATATCTGGAGAGGGTTTCATCAACCTCAGCTGAGCTTGGCTCAACTTTTGGAAATCTGGAGCTTGATCTGAACTCGTACTCAACTCTGAAGACATCATTCCCCTCGAAGTATATTGTCCTTTGCTCACTGCCCTCATCTGCCAGCAGATATCCCTGAGGATATGCCGATATCAGCTTTATCCCATCCTGTATCTCATTGGGCCTTGGAAATGGAAGCCAGCACCTCACAGTTCCTTCCACCTGCTTTTTCAACCTGATTTCCATCATTACTCTGTACCTAGCCCTTTTCCTCTCCCCTCTCATGACCGATTTTATGTGATCAATCAGAATCCTGTCATCTGTTCTATCCTCTGCCTTAACCCTCCTCTTCCTAGCATCCTCGTTGAACCTGAAGAGATTTGGAATAAAGCTCCTGAAGAACCTCTCCTCCCCATCTATCAGTCTGAAGTCGATTGATCCATCCTCAATCCACTTTCTCAGATCATCCTCGCTGAAATCCCTAACCTCCTGCTTTAACATTGTAAGAGCATCTTCCTTTCTCAAAGAGTAGTCAAATCTCACCCTTCTAAGCCTTTCAAGCTCATACAAAAGCCTTTCTCTCACTATATCAGGAAGCCTTTCATCCTCAAGAAGCTTTTTTATCCTTTTCTCTGCTAGGGAGAAGTCTCCAATCTCAACAAGTCTTCTTATGTCATCCGGCAGACCTGCTGTGAGGAACTCCATATGACCTAGAAAAAACATAGGACAAAAACTTTTTGCAAGGCTTGTAAAGCAGAGAAAATAAAGCCTTTCATTAGTACTTGCATTCAGCTGTCTAAGCTTTACGCAATAGACAAAGTACTTAAAGGCTTAAAATAGGGAAATCTCCTGACAATACCTCTCCATGAGGTAGAAAGGTGCCAGAACTTTTGCACCCCACTTCAACTTGAACTTCCTAATGCCCTCATTTATCCCCAGCCCCATGTTCACCTTCTTCCCCATTTCAATGCTTCTGTCGATCAGGTTTTTGAGGAGGAGATCGGAGGCTCCAGGAACTTTTCTTTCCGATGTGAAGTTGAACAGATAGAATGAAAAGGCATCTGATGATTTTATATCAGCTATTGTCACGGCTATAAGTCTTCCCTCCTGTCTTGCCTCTAATATAAGGGGTTTTGCAGCTCTCACGTATTCAGGCAGTTTTCTGAGCATTATCTCATGCTCCTTCAGCCCCTTTCTCCTCACAAAATCCCTTATAAAATGAAGATGCTCGTCTTCCAGTTCTGTCTCCCTAACTTTTACATCTTTCTCAGCTCTTTTTATCAGATTTCTTATCTTCTTGTTGATTTTCAGCGATTCAGCGTCGAGAAAATAGTACTCATCTGATTCTATGACATCATATCCCTCTATCTTTCTAGGGGAAGCTACTAAAACCCTGACAGGCCTGTGCCTGTCTATGGCTCTCTGAAGAGATTTCTCAAGATCTCCCTCGTCAAGGGAGTAGCCTATGAACCTGATCTCCCCTTCTCCATAGTAGTAGATGAATGGGCCCTCGTTTGACCACTTAAGCCCTGAGAAAGAGCACATGTAGCTGGGAATCTGCTCCGGTATGTATGCTCTTCTTGTAAGGTCCACGGGAAAAAAGAGTGAATGCTTAAAGAAAATCTCTCTTTTATTACATTATAATAGTTTCCGATTTCGTTAACTTCTGCTGACAGTTAGCAATCAGATTCAGAACCGAAAACTTTTCCAGAATACGACTTCAGTTGAAGTAGAGTAAGCTTTAAGACTGCTAACAATTAAATTTCCTGTCCATCCTCTTTATTGATGCCCAGGAAAAGGATTGTAATAACGGGAAATGTGCATGATGTCGGTTATAGACCCTTCCTTCTTGGCATTGCAGGATTTCTGGGAATAGAGAGGTTTTATGCCGATAACATAGTGATAGATGGAAAACAAGCTGTTGAGATACTTATAGACTCCTCAGAAGACAAGATTTCCGCATTTATTGACCTAATTGAGAGAAAAAAGCCTGAAGCTGCTGTTGTGGAGAGCATTCAGGTAGAGGATTACTCAGGAAATGTGATGGAGATGGAGAGCTACTACAGATATCTTACAGCCCTTCAGCTCGAGAAGATAGTTACATATGGAGGCCAGATGTTGAAGAAGCAGGATTTAATGTTAGAAAAGCAGGATTTAATGTTGGAGAAACAGGATGAAATGTTGAAAAAGCAAGGTGAGATGTCTGGAAAAATGGATAAGATGCTGGAGAAACAAGATCAAATGCTGGAGAAGATGGATAAGATGCTGGAGAAACAGGATTTAATGTTAGAAAAGCAGGATGAATTTTCTGGGAAAATGGATAAGATGCTGGAGAAACAGGATGAGACAATAAAAGCCATTAGAGAAGAGGGAAGAAAGACTAGAAAGAGGATATCCTCCAGTACAAAGCTTATCTCATCAAAACTGGACAACATAACTTATCTGTTGGAGGAACGATTCAAAAGACTTGAGGAAGAGGTTGAGAGGATAAAGAAGGCTCTTATAAAAGCAGGGATAGATATTCAATAACGAAATATATTTTGAGCTTAGAATATTTCCTAGGATTTCAGGGATATATGCCTGAGAAGCTCGATTCCGGTGAATTCGGAGAGCTATGTGTAATCAGAGTCGTAAAGTAACAGCTGTTATATGTACAGCTCAACCTCCTTTCTCCCCTTCTTTCTCCTCAGGATTTCCTGTACTATTGAGAGAAACTCATCTCTGCCTATCAATCCCATCTCTATTGCCTCATCACAGCTTACTCCAGTTCTCCTCTCTATCTCCCTGTCTATCTCAAGCCTGTCCTCGTGATCTGTCAGCTCATAAAGGCCCATCATTCTGAGGAGAGAGCGGACCATTCTGCTCATATGATAAAGCAATGTTTTCCCTTTTTAAATTTTGGTATCTAGATATCGATGACCACAGGCCTTTTCATATCGCTCCTCATCCATCCCCTCCTCATCCCTGCTGTGTTGTAGTCTATTCCCATCCTGTAATCCCTGTCCAGAACTATAACTCCAGCTATCCCCCTTCCAAACTCGGAGCTCATCTTTGATATAAGGGCTCTGGCTATCTCATCTGCTCTCATCCCCATCTCAGCCATCATTCCTGCTCTTGTCCCAAGCCCCATTTTTATTATGTACTCCCCTATTCCCGTTGCTGAGAGAGCTACTCTGCTGTCTGCATAAGTTCCAGCTCCTATTAAAGCTGTATCCCCTATTCTCCCCGGAAGCTTCAGCCACACGCCTCCTGTTGAGGTTGCTGCTGCAAGATCCCTTCTCGAGTCCACAGCCACAGCACCGACAGTTCCATGCAGAAGGTCGGGATATCTGTCCAGAAGATCCTTGTTCACCTTGTAGTACCACTCCTTCCTCCTGAAAACCTCCATCAGCTTCCTATACTTCTCCATCTTCTCCTCTGTTATGAAGTTTGAGATCTCAAGCCCCAGTTTTACTGCAAATTTCTCAGCAAACTCTCCAGAAAGTATGACATGATCTGTCAGCTCCATGACCTTTCTCGCAGCCCTTATCGGGTTTTTTATCCTCTTCACGCATGCAACAGCCCCAGCTTTTCCTCCCGACATTATTGCAGCGTCCATCTCAACCTCTCCTGCTATGTTGAGGCATGAGCCTGAGCCTGCATTGAAAAATCCACTGTCCTCCATCACAATTACGGCTCTCTCCACCGCATCTAAGGAACTTCCACCCGATGCCAATACTTCTGCACCGGATTTAACGGCCTCAAGAAGGGCTTCATGCTCCTCCCTAGATGCAGATGTTATCTGACCGGCTCCTCCATGAACTACTATTGCCCACATACGCTGTCCTGAAAGAGGAAAGTTAAAATTATTTATCTCCGGATGCTATGTAGAGGCGGTTGCCATATGGACTACGAAATATCCACGAAGGTTAGCAGAAGCCTAGTGGAAAAGGCAAGAAAATACGGGATAAACTTAAGCGAGCTTATGAGAAAGGCTATTGAGGAGGAAGCAAGGAAAAGAGAGATAGAATGGGCCCTTACTATTATGGAAGAGATTTCCGATAAAGCAAGGCTGGATAAGCCATCAAATCAGCTTATCGGGGAGTTCAGAGATCCAAAAGTGAGATAGGACCAAAAGGTGATTAGATTCTAGTACCATGACAGAACGATATCTAAGGGAGGAAGAGTCTGAGAGATCTCATCCTCTCAGAAATAGATAGCAAGAGGAAGAGGCATTTTCCCAGTTTTTAATCAAGATAAATGCGAGGAGACTCCCGACTTCAGTTGTGGAGTAGGTTACGAAGCTTCAATCTCCTGAGCTGATGGACACAAAACTATTTTTATGAAAAGTTTATTAAATAGTTCCAGCTAGCTGAATTTGGGGTGAGATTTTGGAGATGTTCAGGACCCAGGACTGGAAAACTGAGAAGCATGTCCCAGTAATAGAGATAGTTGAAAGGAAAGGGGATCAGGTTACTGTCAAGGTGACCGTGGGAAAGGAGATACCGCATCCAAACACAACTGAACATCACATAAGATGGATTTCCCTTTACTTCCTCCCGGATGGTGAGAACTTCCCGTTTGAGATAGGAAAAGCTGATTTCAATGCCCATGGAGAATCAGTTCAGGGACCAAACAAAGGCACAGTTTACACTGAGCCAATAGCTTATTTCACCTTTAAGACCGGTAAGAAGGGAAAGATGATAGCTTTCAGCTACTGCAACATTCACGGCCTCTGGAGGAATGAGGAGCCACTTCCATGATTTTACTTAGCAATTCCCCATTACTTTTTTAGCATTAGAATGGAAAATCCAACTTTTATTCAACTTTTTATATTTCATCTGGCTTCGGCTGTCATGCTTGTGGTGTTCAATCCGAAGGAGGAGAGATGGAGCAACCTCGTTAAGGAGCTCATAAACGACCTTCAGGAATCCCTTAAGGACAATCTGGAGGGAATAATAGCCCTTCCTAAGGAGGAGGATGAGGTCTATGGGAGCAATGTCCTCATATTAGTTAGGGATGACAGCTTGGACACAGCGAGAAGAATATCCAAAATAATAGGGAAGTATGGCTACTCAGTTCTCCCGACAATAGCCACAAAATACGATGGGGAGATCGTCAACTCCTTCATGAAGAAAGCGATATAGGAAATGAGGTCACTTTCCAGCTAATCTCATCGAGCTAACCCTTATCTCTGGGGTGATAACTCCTGAGATGCTTCTTCTCTTCTTTCCAACTAGCTCCACCCTTTTCAGGAAGTCCATCATGTTTATGCCAAATCCCACTTCCTTGAGGCCAGATTTTATCTCTCCTTCCTCTATGAGGAAGCCTAGGGATATCAGGCCTGAGAACTCTCCATTTGCCAGATTTGGTGTGTCATCAGTGGAATAAAGAAGAACTCCTCTTCTCATTGACAGGAGATCATCCTCATCTGCCTCAATCCCTCTTGCCTCAAGCAGGGCATTGTTCATCGATATAGATGGAGGGGATGAGTAGCCTCTGCTAGCATTTCCAGTGCTCTCAATTCCCTCCTTAAATGCTGTGTAGCTGTTGTGTATAGCTGATCTGAATACGCCAGAGGATATCACCTCAGTCCTTCTAGTTGCCACTCCCTCATCATCGAATCCCCTTGTCCCAGTTCCTCCCTCAATTGTCCCATCATCCACTATAGAGATCTCCTCCCTTCCAATAGAATGTCCAATTTTTCCCGATAGAAAGCTTCTCCCCTGCTGAATGTTCTCCGCATTTGCTGCTGCCGAAACTAGGAATCCTATGAAGTTTGGGGCTGAAAACGGATGTATAACAACGGGATAATCCCCTGTCTCTATCTGTATTGAGTTAAGGGACATCAAAGCTAGCTCGGCAGCTTTTCCTCCGACAAACTCGGGATCAACTGAGGAGAGGCTTCTTCCATCGTTTGCCTCCATGCCGACGCTGCTCCTCTCTCCATCTTTTGCTCTTATGTATGAGCTTATGCTTATAAAAGTCCTCTCCTCCTCCTGCTCATCCCTTCCCTGTACCTCGGTTTTAACATGGGATAGAACTGCATCGCACGAGATAGAATATATCTTATCGGATATTTTTGCAGCCTCTATAATCCTCTTAACTATTTCAGCAGCCTCAGAAACTTCCATATCAGCAATTCTCCTGTCGAATATCCCCCTTACATTGGAATTCCCCATATCAGGAAGCCCTTTTAGATCTTTATCCTCCATGCTTGCATCGCATATCTCCTCAGCTTTTCTTACGGCATCCTCTATTTTCCCCAGATCGGTTGTGTAATAGAAGCCCATTTTTCTCCCCTTTATCACCCTAACTCCAGCTCCCTCAAATCTTCTCTCCTCCGCCCTCTTTATAGCCCCTTTCTCAGCATGAATGCTTATCACTCTTCCCCTCTGGATGAAGATCTCCTTCTCCATCATCTCAACCCCCCAAATACAACCTCCCTCACCCTTATATGAGGGGATCCTGTTGTGACAGGAACCCACTGTCCCTGCTTTCCGCAATTTCCCGGTGAGAATTTCAGATCCTTCCCCACCAGTTCAATGTTTCCTAGGATCTCAAGCGTGTTTCCAGCTAAAGCAACTTCCCTAAGTCTCTCCACCAGCTCTCCATTTTTTACAAGCCATCCTTCCTCAGCCTTGAACATGAACTGTCCCTTTGCTGGCTCTGTATATCCATATAGGCTTCCTATTGCATAGATTCCCTCTCTCATGTTCAGAATCTCATCTAGCTCTGCATCTCCCTTATCTATGAATGTGTTGCTCATCCTGACTATGGGGGGATTTCTGAAGTTCATGGCTCTTCCATTTCCGGTGCTCTCAACACCCATCTTGGAGGATGTCTCCAAGTTGTGCATAAAGCTCTTCAGAATACCCTTATCAACTATCACCTTTCTTCTCCCCTCAGATCCCTCGCTGTCGAACTTGTAGCTCCCATATAGCCCTTCCAGCGTGGGATCATCCACTATGTTGATTTCATTGCCAACTCTCTGCCCAATTCTGCCCTCCAGTATGCTCATTCCAGCTAAGACTTCATCTGCTTCAGCAGCATGCCCAAATGCCTCGTGAACAAATACTCCTGCAAGCTTTGGATCCAGAACAGCCTGAAATTTCCCAGCTGGAGCGGATTTAGCCGATAAAAGCTCTACTGCTCTTCTTGCTGCGGTCTCAGCTAGGTCAAATGACCCCTCTATTGCCTCATATCCAATTGTCCCTCCAGTGCTTTCAAGAGCTCTCTCCGTTACTCCAGCTCTGTGAGCATAGGCTGAAAAGGAAACCCTTGTCCTGTATATTTTCTGCCTCACCTTTGTCCCTATGCTGTTGACAACCTCCTCCTCAAGAAATCCGTCCAGATAAGACACATTGAAGTTCCTGACCTCCTCTATCATCCCTCTTTTGCATAGATCAACAGCATCTCTTGCCTTTCTGTCAACTGGAACTTGATCAGGTGGGATCTTCACTGAATGGATATAACTGCCTGTATAGGGCTTTCCATGAACCTCGATTTCCTCTTTTTCACAGGTTTTTGCAAGCTTTATTGAGCTTTCAACAAGCTCCTTAAGGCTTGGGCCTGAGCTGAATCCCCAAGCTCCATTGAGAAGCACTCTCACAGAGTAGCCCGATTCATCTCCTGAGGATAGCCTTCTTATCACTCCGTTCACAACAAATACCTCTGTAATTGAGATTTTTTGATGCCTTATCTCGACAAACTGTGCCCCTAGATCGAGAGCATAGGAGATCGCTTCCTCCAGATCCATAAAGGACTAGCTAACAAGAAGGATAAAATCTTTATTTTCAGTTAAGAGAGGAGGACAATGGATCCCTCATCACTGGCCATCTCCATAAGCTTGGCTTTTGATTGCCTCTCTGTTTCTGCAGCTAGGTTCACAGGCTTAAGCTTTGACAGGGAATCTTCCTTAAGGATGGCCTTTTCCTTTGGAACATTCCAGTTTCTCATGTTCTACGCAGGATGGGTTGTTGGAAGCAGATTTTCATTATTTGTAAGCGAGTTTGATCACTGGATTGCCTTCTTTTTGCTTTTCTATATCGGAATTCGAATGATAAATCAGTCGGTAAAAGGAGAGAAATTTCAGGAAACTTCCATCACAACTCTTGTTCTTTCGATAGCTACTAGCATTGACGCTCTTGCTGCAGGACTAGGCCTATCCCTAATAGGGATAGATGCTTTAACGCCAGCTGTTGTGGCTGGGATTTCATCGTTTCTTCTCACTCTTGTGGGATCATACATTGGAGTTAAGGGAAAAGCTGCATTGGGTGAAAAATCTGGAGCATTTGGAGGAGCTGTCTTGATACTAATAGGCTTCAAGATACTGGTGGAGCACCTTCTCTAATAACATATACTAGGTATTCAGTAAACAAAAACATATTTTATTCTTTTTTCGTCCAGAAACTCCTTCAGAGATTTTTTCAAATTAATATAATATTTGTCGAGCTCAGGAATCCAGTTGGATACTCCGATATCTGAGAGAGCTCTATCTATCCTGTTGTAAAGGCCCGGCTTTAAATTCAGTCTGTCAAAATATATTAGATCTGCGTGATCCTTAACTGCCATTATCAGATCTCTGAGATCATCCAATTTAGTGCCTGGAAGCACGGGACCTATGAAAACAAAGGTCCTCACATTCTCCCTCTTAAATCTCTCCAGAGCATCTATTCTTGAGCTTACCGGAGAGGAAAAAGGCTCAAACCTCTTCCTTATATCCTCATCTAGGGTTATTATTGTGAAGCCCACTTTTGTATTTCCATTTGCTATTATATCCATGTCCCTTATTATAGACGAGGATTTCGTCTGTATTATGACAGGCCAGCCATATCCCATCAGGACCTCCAGAATCCTCCTTGTGAGCCTGTATTTCATCTCAGCCGGCTGATACGGATCTGTTAAAGATGATAAATACACAACACCCTTCCTTTTTCTTCTTATCTCCTTGAGCAGAATCTCAGGTGCATTTACCTTTGCATACAAGTAACTGCCCCACTCTCCAGTGTAGCCCCTCATCTTGGTGTAGTAATCTGCATAACAGTATACACATGCATGCTGACAGCCGATATATGGGTTTATGCAATAATCCCCTATAGCGCTTTTGTTTAGTATGCTCCTAGCTCTTACCTCCATCGCTGAGTTTATTAAGGTGAAGCCAGAAAAACATATTGTATGAAGAAACTGAAGCTCCTATCAGAGGACTACAGAACAGTAAAACTAAGAAGGGAGGAGATTCTGTCCCTCATTCCATTCATTCCATCCTCAAATGAGGTAGTTGGTTCCTCCCCTCCGGAGATATTTGTCGGCAGGCACGGATATCCTAAGGTATTAATAGGCCCTCTCATACCTCCCTTCCTCGGAAGAACGGAGAACCTGTGTTTAACTGAGACTTGGTTTGGGAAGGAGCTGGAGGAGATAATCAGGATGAGGATGCAGCTCATCAGGGGGAAGAAACTCCTTAAGGTCTCCCAGATAGATGATAGATACGCTCAGGAGCTGAGGGAGGCAATGTTATCAGAAGTATCTGTGGACATGGAGGCAAAACTTGGCTCTTCTCCAAGAGGATTTCTATTTTCAGAGGATCATCAGCCTTTTGGACCCTCTGCAAGCCTTGAATATCTGAGGATATACCCAGGAAGGACTGATTTCAGGGTGGAAAAAGCCTATTACGACAGGGACATGGGATCAGTTGATGCCATAATTGAGCTTTATGGAAAGGGAGTTCCAATCTCAAGGATACAGCAGTGCTTCAGCGCAGGTCTCTTCGGGGTGAAAAGAAGGTTTGTTCCGACGAGATGGTCGATAACTGCTGTCGATGATATAATATCAAAGTATATTATAGAAAAAATAAAAGAATACCCAGTTATAAATGAATTCAGAGTTTATCATATGGAATACATCAGGAATAAGTGGGCTGTTATAATGCTGCCGGAGAGGTGGAGCTATGAGTCCATAGAGGCTTGGTTTCCCGGCACCATAACCGATAAAATGGGAATAGCTGGGGATTATGAGCCATTTAACGGGAGGAAGGAATATGCTAGTATGGGAGGATGCTACTATGCGGGCAGGCTTGCTGTGGCTGAGAGGCTTCTGGAGGAGAGAAGACAGGCATCTGTTCTGATACTCAGGGAGATACATCCCGGCTACATACCCACAGGGGTTTGGAATGTGAGAGAGACTGTGAGAAATCTCCTTAGGAAAAAGCCATATGCTTTCTCCAGCCTTAAAGAATGCCTTTTGTTTGTCGAAAAGAAGCTAGATCTGCCCCTTAAAGTTTGGATTGAGAACTCCAAAATTTTAAAAGAGAAAATGGAATCTCTTGAGAGCTTTTTATAAAAATTTCCTGAATAAAAATAATGCAACAGCCATGAGAAAGCTGATAAAAGCCGGAATAAAAGAGTTTTGACCGGCAGAAACGAGAATGGGAACATAACTGAAGATGTATGGGATATAGGCATGCCAGGAAAGGGTTTTCGGCATGTCATCTCGGGAGAGAGCTAAATATAAGCAGATAGCTGTGAGAGATACCGTGAACCAGCCGAGAAAGTTGCTGAGCGGTACTCCAAACCAAAGGCCTTTCTCCCTCCATGCCCAAACTCCTTGCTCAACCATCACTGGATCAACTGCCATGTCCAAGAGTACCATCAACAGAGGAACAATCAAAATTCTCCTCTTTCCTCTTATAAGAAAGGTTGATGCTAAATAGCATGTGTAAATGTAGATCCCCCAAGCAACTATTACAGGCACGGGAACCCCGTAAATTGAGTATTTCTCAAGCTTCAAGTAAGAATAGCTTCCGAAAGGGAATCCGTAGCTCAACCCGATGTACTCGAAAAGAAAACCGATAAAAGATCCAATAATAGGAAGAAGGACTATTTTTGCCGAAAAAGGAAGCATAAATATCACTGATAGAAGAAATAATATCAGAAGAGCGAGATCAGCAGGTCCTCTTATGCCAGCAGCAGGTAGAATTGCATTTACAGCATATCCAGCGGTAAGAAGAGCAAGGGATATCCCCGTCCAGCGCATATTGCCGAAATTCTGCCATAAAATTTAAAGCCACATTATTTTATTTAGAAATATGCTCGAGGAGAGTTTTTCTTTAGCTTTGAAAAGCCTTTGCCTGCAGGAAAGGTTCGATCTTGTCTTCGATCAACAGTTGTTAACAGAACTCTCTGTACAGATATACTTTTATACAATGTCTTATTCACTGGCGAATTGTATGCTTGAATACCTCATAAGATATGATCCCGGAGCTGATGCGATCTATATCAGGATTAAGGAGGATGAAGTTGCAGAGAGCGAGGAAATAGGAAGCGGAATAATCGTAGACTATAATAACAAAGGAGAAATTGTGGGAATAGAGCTTCTGAAATTTTCTAAGAAGAAGGCAGACCTAGGAGAGCTCATAGTCAAGGGACTGCCTGTTCTAAGGTAAAGAAAAATTGATAATATCTACTGATAATTTAGAATCAAGCTGAAAGATTTATTATCATCCCCTGTATGCCTAGAGGATGGAAAAGGATGAGATAAGGGAGAAGATATGGAGGATGATGGTTGAGAAAAAAGTGGCTTTGCCTCCATTTCCAGTTCACGGGAGGATACCTAACTTTAAAGGGGCAAGGGAAGCTGCTATGAGGCTGAGAAATCTGGATGAGTACAGAAAAGCAGAGGTTCTGCTCTGCAATCCGGATTCCCCGCAGATTCATGTGAGGGAGATGGCACTTAAAGATGGAAAGATCCTCGTGGTTGCCACTCCTAGGCTTTCAAGAGGGTTTATTGAAGTGAGGGGACAGGATGTAAGTCCCACTATAAGGGGGATGATCGAGAGAGGAAGGCCTGTCAAGCCAGGTGATCATAAAATAGACATATTTGTAGCGGGATCTGTTGCTGTGAGCGTTGAAGGATACAGGCTTGGCAAGGGAACTGGGTATTCAGATGTGGAGTTCAGGATGTGGAGGGAAGCGGGCTCTATAGATGATAGAACTCTGAGGGTGACAACAGTTCACGATATCCAAGTGGTGGAATTCGTGCCAAGGGATGAATGGGATGTCCCAGTTGATCTCATATCAACTCCTACAAGGATTATATGGACAAATCTCTCTAAAAGGCTTTAATCCAGTCAGAAGGACATCACGCTTTTTGTTTGGAATTCGAACATAATACTTTATATATTTCCCTTCCTTTTAGCATCTATGTTAACAGCCAAGGACAGGATGATAATCGAGATAATGGCAAAATTCACAGACGAGCTAAGGCCCATTATAGATGAAAAAGGGGTAAGCTATCCTGATGCCGAGAGGTTATTCGATCTGGACAGGGAAAGCACTGTGGAAAAGCTAGAGGAACTCGTAAAAGAGGGAGTGATGACTAAGAATCAGATAGATAGCTTGATCACATGTCCGAATTGTGGAAGCCATTTAATGCTTGCTAAGCTAAGTTGTCCGAATTGTGGAAGCAGGATTATCACAAAAGGAAGGGCATTAAGACATTCTTGCGGTTATATAGGGCTGGAATATGACTTTTCAGAGGGAAAGTGTCCTGTATGTGACAAGCAGGGTGGATATCAGGATTTGGGGGTTCAGTACAGGTGCGAGAGCTGTGGAAATGTGTTTAGAGATCCGAGAATATCCTTTCTCTGCTTAAACTGTGGAAAGGAGAGCGAGGATATCTCAACAGTAATAAAGCCGTTGTTCTCCTACAAGCTGAAGAAAAGCAAGAGCAAGCTCGACAAGCTTGAGAACATGCTCAAGAAGAGCTATGATGTGAATATGCCGGGATCAATCAGGGGATTGTCCGGTGTTGTTCACCAGTTCAACTGTGTCCTCCATGACAAAAACGGAAGGCTTACAGTGGTTGATATAGCTGCAAGAGATCTCTATGTAGGAGAGGAGGAGGCCTTCAGATTTGCCCTTAAGGTGATGGATACAGCTCCCAACAGGGCTGTTTTCATCGCAATACCCAGGATATCAGCGGATGCACGTGATCTCTTGAGGCAGAACAGGGTTGAGGTTGTGGAAGCTGAGGATCTGGATAAAGCCATAGACTTGGTGGTTGATCTTCTGATGGGATCCTAGAATTTATTTATAGAACAAGAGATTGCAATCTTTTTAAGTTAAGCTGATCTTCCCTTCTTGTGAAATTCCTTCAAACGATCTCGCTCATAATACTCTGTCTGATTCTCTTCTGGATTCTGTACCACACACCTCTCATGATAGCTGGATCGAGAAATGAGAGGAGAAGAGCTGAGAAACCTGGGATCCTCCCTAAAATCTCAGTTATAGTCCCGGCTAGGGATGAGGGCAGGGTGATAGAGAGGTGCATTAAATCCATACTGAATCAGGATTATCCAAGGGATCAAATAGAAGTAATAGTGGTGTCGGCCGACGACTCGACAGCTGAGATATGCAGGGGCTTCGATGGAATTAAGGTGATAAAGGAGGAGAATCCAAGGGGAAAACCTGCTGCCCTGAACCTCGGGTTGAAATTCGCGTCAGGGGATATAATAGCTGTCTTCGATGCAGATAATGTTCTGGATAAAGATTGCCTGCTGAAAGCAGCTGCATACTTTCAGGAAGGAGCTCTTGCAGTTCAGGGAAAGACGGGATGCCTGAACAAAAACCAGAACATACTTACAACCCTTGTTTACCTTGAGCAGGAGGCATGGCAACGCCTTCTGCTGAGTGGAAGGGACAGATTTAGGCTTTTTGTTCCATTTACAGGGAGCTGCCTTTTCATAAAAAAGGAACTTCTTGAGGAGCTGGGGGGATGGGATGAGAGCTCCTTGGCAGAGGATGTCGAGCTATCAGCAAGACTTCTCCTGAGGAATATTAAAGTCACATATGCAAATGATGTGGTGTCGTGGCAGGAGGCTCCAAGCAAATTGAGGACTCTGGTGAAGCAGAGGGTAAGATGGTACAGGGGTTATGTTGAGACATCTATCAAGTATCTAAGCCTTCTAAAAAGACCGTCTTCTGCTGCTTTAGATGCTGAGATATTCCTTCTTGGCCCTATATTCATGGCTCTTTCCCTCCTAGGATATGTGTGCTGGATAGCCAGCATAATATATCCTATATCAGATATTCTGCTTGAGATCTTGGCTTCATTCTTGGGAGCTGTTACAGCTTTTTCCGTCACCTTCTCCTTGGTTGCATTTGAGAGATCCCCTGATCTGGGAAACATCGCCCTAATTCCTCTGATATATGTTTACTGGATGATACAGTCATCCATAGCGATGAAATCTATTCTGGACTTCATCTTGAGGAGACCAAAGGCATGGAGAAGGACGGAGAAAGAGGGATGGGCTCCACCAGATGAAACTTGCAGAATTCATTAATGTATCTATCTAGAGCTTTTTCAGGGGAAACTTACAGAGATCTGGTGCTTCTATTTCATATCAGCTTACTGAAGATGTTATTTTCCAATTTTTCAGATCTTTCTGCGATTGCAAAATTCTCTAGCAGCACCTTCTCTCCTTTGCTATTGCCATGAAGTCCTTCACTGTCATGTTCGCCATTCTAGCTGCCTCACTCTGCTTGAGCTTTCCCTCATAGTAAAGCTCTATTGCTGTCTCCAGCATTAGCCTCTCCATCCCCAGCACAAATGCTCTCTTTACAAGCTCTGATGTATCCACCTTCCTGAGCTTGGATATCTCCTGTATTCTCTTGAAAAGATCAATCGGTATCCTCACAGCTATTGCCTTAGAGCCCATTTTAGGGACAATGATATGACAAGTATTAAACTTTTCTCCACAGAACAACGCCCCTTCTCCTTATCTCAACTATCCTGTGATGAGGTATCTCCCTTCCCCCGACAATTATCCTGTCATGAAGCGGTTTTATCTCACTTCCTCTGACGATCTCAGTATCTTTATCCCCATCCCTTGACAGGAAAACAATCTCATAATCCTCCGGCCTTTCTCCAGGCTTGTATAGCATCTCCGATATTATCTCAGCAACTCTTCCCTTTCTCACATGAACACTGTTATAACACTGCTGAAAAACATTTGGTAAAGGTTAATAATGGGAGGAATTGCTGAAGGAGGTATGAGGATAGCTAGATTCAGATTCAATGGGAAGATATCATATGGCATTGTTCTAGGGGAAAAGGTGATCCCAGCTGAGAAGCTGGGGATTCCTGAAACTGTGGAGGAGTTTATAGCTTCTGGCATTAAGGTATCCCCTGAGGGGAAAGAGGGAATTCCCTTAAGCAAAGTGGAGCTCCTTGCGCCTCTGTCAAACCCCCCGAAGATAATATGCCTCGGCCTAAACTACTTTGACCATGCCGAGGAGCAGGGGAGGGAGCCGCCAAAGGACCCCGTGATATTTCTTAAGCCAAGAACATCCATAGCAGGGCCTTTTGAGGACATACCAGTTCCATTTGATTACACAACTCAGGTGGATTATGAGGTGGAGCTAGCTGTTGTGATAGGAAGGAAGGGAAAGAGGATACCAGAGGAGGAGGCAATGAACTATGTCTTCGGCTACATGGTGTTCAACGATCTCTCAGCTAGAGACATACAATTTGGGGACAAGCAGTGGACGAGGGGGAAGAGTCTAGATAAGTTTGCACCAATGGGTCCATGGATAACAACAAGGGATGAGATAAGAGATCCTTATTCCCTCAGGATGAGGACTTTGGTAAACGGGGAGGTTATGCAGGACTCCTCAACAGCAAAGATGGCGATAAAGATACCCAGGATAATATCTGTTTTGAGCAAAGGCATGACTCTTGAGCCCGGGGACATAATAGCAACGGGAACTCCAGCTGGAGTTGGGGTCTTCAGGAATCCTCAGAGATTTCTGAAGCCGGGAGACATAGTCGAGGTTGAAATAGAGAATCTTGGATTTTTAAGGAATAGAATAGTGGCTGAGTGATTACTTCAACTTGCGCTGAACTAAACAACAAGGCTTATAGCTCCTCAGCTCCAAAATTTCTATGCGCATAAGTGTGCTTCTAGTAGTGTTGCTTTTATTGCCCATTCTCAATATATCAGCCTGTCCCCCGACAGCAGGATATGTAGGAGCTGTGTACAAGCAGGGAATATCTGAGAGCGAGGTGATAAGCTATTTAAACGAAAGCGGAATAGCATCCAAGGTCAATTCAGGCTATTTCTCTTTCTCTCCGTACTTCAACGAGAGCCTGAGGGCAATATATGTGGAGATCGGCTTTTATGAGGAAGGAGCCCCCATAAAGGCCTACATATTTCCTGGATCAAAGTACACCCTGCTTCTTGTGGAGACAGATTTTAATCTAAATAAAGGACCCCTTATCTATGCGGAGTCCCTTTTATCTGGGCTTTTGAGCCCAGAAAAGATAGTGAATGAATCAGGAAGCCCAAATAACTGGAACCCACCTGTTCCATATGCTGTCTGGAGCAAACTTGAGAAAGGGGTTGACCTAGATGTAAAAGTAGTTAGATGCGGCTATATGTACTCAAAGTTGAGGAAGCCGGAAATCAACAGGATAGGGGTTGTGGCAAACGGAATAGACTACAATTTATCGTTCAGTATAATAAAGAAAATTGAGGAAAAGGGTTTAAAGGTGGATTATCTTGGCTGCAGCGAAGAATCCATATTAAAGGCCTCGAAATACAGAGTGGTTATCTTCCTTGGAGGGCATCTGGCTCCTATCACTGGGAAGTTTGTTCTTCCTTTATTAAAGAACAGATCTGCCTATCTGGAGGAGAATGGATGGCTAATCTTTCCTGGAAGATGGGGGACTGGTGGCACCTTCATAGTTATTGCCGGGTCAGACAGGTATATGACGAGGAAAGCAGCCGAGGAGTTTTTGAAGGGATGGGCTGATACCATAGTGAGAATGGTGAAAGAAGGGGAGGAGGTTTCCCTGACATTCAACTCAACATTCCACATAGCGATTGAATCTCATGGAGGATGCGGTTTGCTAGAGGAATCTAGGCTTTTGCTGAAGGCTGAGGGGAATTATATAAGAGCAATTTATGAGGAGGGTCACTCAGATCCATGCTCCAAGTTTTACATAGCTGATTACTCTGTGGAGAATGGGGAAATAAGGATAGAGCTACAGAGGGTCTCCACCTCCCTAATATGCGTTCAGTGCATCGGTGTTATAACAGCCAACATATCGATAGGACCTCTTCCACCGGGCAGTTACAAGGTGTGCATAAACGGGATCTGCGGATCAGTGAGCATAAGTAAATATTAAACCAGATGATGTACTGCATATGAGCAAGAAGACGCATATAGCATTTGCCCTATTCCTGTCCTCCTATTTATTTAGGTCAGATCCCAAGCTCCTCCTCTTCATCCCGGTTATTTTTGTCTCTGCGATGCTTCCCGATCTTGATCTTGCTCTCAGAAGTATTCCCTTTATCGAACACAGGAAGACTTTCCACAACATCTGGTTCATGATAGCAGCCATTGCTTTGCTCTGGATTCTGGTTCATGATCCTCTTGTGACAAGGCTCTTCTCCATAGGAATAATATCCCATTTTTTGATGGACAGCCTCACAAAGAAGGGGGTGATGTGGCTATATCCCCTGTCAAACTGGAGAATAAGCGGTCCCTTGAGGACTGGGGGTTTAATTGATAGCCTGATAGGCGCTGCATCTCTTCTAGCCTCTATCTATTTGGTGGGAAGTTATTTTGCAGTATTTTAATCTACTAACCTGATTCTCAATCCTCCTTGCGAATAGGATATTAAACGCACACATTTCATAGAAAATGATAGGCTTGTAATGTCTAAGAATTTATATTTTGAAGTATATACTAGATTGGCTAATCGTCAATAGACGATCAAAAAATCGACAATTAAAAAAAAGATAATAAAGAAATGCTGCTTCGTCTATTGGTGAGAACATGAGGAGAGCGGGGGTTGTTATCTCAGCAGCTCTGATCTTCTCCCTGCTTCTATTGACCGCAACAGTAATGCCAGTTCCATCAGGAAAAAGTAATTTTGTCTTTGGGTCATATGGAAAAACGATAAAAGTGAACCAGACCCTGAATGAGACAATGAGAGATGTTTTAAAGGAGGTGAGAGTGAGCAATCTAGCTCCTCCAATTAGTATACCAGGATGGAATCTCCTTTATACAGTAACCTACAAGGGAGTAAGCTATTCCATATTCTCATCAGGAAATGATACATATATAGTTCTTTGGGATTCAAAAGGGATTAAGGGGAAGGAGAAAGCAGAGCTTGTGCTAGTGAAGGAGAAAAAGAACCAAAGAGTTTTGCAAAAAGCCGAGGATAACTCGTCCCTGATAATATACGGCTCTGTTGGGAGGACCTACTTGATAAAATCCAAGTTGATACCAATGCCTCTTCAGAACTACAATTATATTCATGATGGAGAGGCATATGCGGAGTGGTATTATCCTGTCGGATCATGGAAGGCAACAAATCATGCAAAAGGTAGATGGTACATACTTTACGGGGTCGCGATAACAGGTGCATATGATCTATCATATGAGGATCATGCAGTTGGAGTTACCTGCTGCAGAACTAATCACTATATAACTGGGGTAGGAACCGTAGCATCTCAGGTCAGGCACGATACACATCATATGTTATGTGTATGGGATTACCTTGGCATTCTATCAAGACATTGCGATATGTATGCTTGGTATAGTGTGGATGCATGGCTTAACACGGATTGGGATGCACATGGAAGCGATAATGGTGCATTTGGATGCAGCTGCCCCTAATTTCTTATTTTTTACTAAATATAAATTTATTTGTTTCAAAAATTCCTTTTGTGATTTTACAGTAATATTGGCAATCGCGCGCGCATTATTTTAATTCTCAATTATAACACAGAGAAGGGAGGTTATCTAGGCAATAAAAAGCCAGAGTTCTGTGGGCAATTCATTTTTATGAACAACTGAGAATTTCCTAGTCTATTTCTAAAATTTTAGAGAAAGCATGAAAAAGCTTTAATACAACTATTGTTATTATCTTGACTGCAGCGAGGAATCATCTTAAATGCCTCGAAATACAGAGTAGTTATAACAAGAAATCGCTTTTCACGGCAGGAATGACGAAAGATTTAAAAATAACTGGAAAAATCCTAACTATCTCGGGATGTTCCCTTGCGGAAGAATGTTCAGGTATGTGTTGTTGGGAAGGTTTTTAAGCCCAATAGGCTGAAGGTTTTAGCCTTAAACAGAACCCTTAACGAGTATTTTAGGCTTGTGAGATGGTATATTGGCTTCAACTCTAAGTCCAAGAGTTTTCTACATGAGAATTGCTATGGGAAAGCTAAGGAACTCTTCAACCTTAATACTGCCCTAATTCAGACTGCAAGGGATAAGGCTGTTGAAATCTTAAAAGGCTTCGAGAGAAACAGGAAAGATGATAGTATCCTAAGGCTTAAGGGGATATCCATGCGGTTCGACAGGAGATGCTACAGATTTTCTAAGACAACAAACGTTCTGACGCCATACTGGCTTACGCTAAGCCTGAACAGGCGGGAGAAGGTCAGTCTACCAATAGTTTTTGGGGAAAGGCAGAGACGAAGGATTGAGGAAGCCCTTAGAGGCGAGTGGAGGTTCACAACTGTTGAGATGGTTAAACATTATGGAGAATGGTACGCTCACTTCACCCTAGAGAAGGTTGTTGAAGTTCCCGATGAGCCTGAAACCATAATAACGATAGATAGGGGAGAGCATAACTTAGCTGTTGCAGTAGCGATATCAAAGAGTAACCCTAATAAGCCCATGAAGGGGCAGTTCTGGAGGGGGCAAGAAATCAAGCGAATAAGGGGACTATATGGTCATATCAGGAGAAGGCTTCAGGAGAAGAAGCTTTTGAAGAAGGTTAAAGAGCTTAAGGGAAAAGAAAGAAGGAAGGTAAACCAACAACTACACATCATAGCTAACCAAATAGTTGCCTATGCTAAGCAGTTCCCGAAACCAGTAATAGTGATGGAGGACTTGAGCGGTATTAGGGATAACTTCAAGAGATCGAAGAAGCTTAATAGGAGGTTCCACAGCTTGCCGTTTAGAAGGCTCCAAACCATCATTGAGTACAAGGCGCTCCTCGAAGGGATAGAAGTCAGGTATTTAACGAAAAAAGAGACAAGAAACACCTCTAAAACATGCCATAGATGTGGGCATGTTGCCCAAGTCAAAGGAAGGGAGTTCAGATGCCCAAAATGTGGGCTAACCTACAATAGGGATCTGAACGCATGCATTAACATAGCCCATGCCTTAACGAGAGGCATGGGATGGGGGAGCTGTGAGCCCCCCGAACCAGCAGATGAGGGGACAGGCGTAAAGCCTGCCCTAAACGCTGGAAGCCTCGTCCTTCAGGGCGGGTAGCTCACCCAACAGAAAAAGCGAAAAAGCTGGTGGCTAGCCTGGCCACAAGTCGCCAGAAATAAATCTTGCTAGAGCCATCAAAACTCCATGCTTATAAAGCTCCTTTCTGTCCACTATCCCCCTTGTGAAGTAGCCTATAGCTCCCTCATTTTTCTTCACATTCTTTCTTCCGGTTATCTCATCCATTATTTCTCCCAGCTCCTCCCCCCTCAAGAGCCTTCTTAGTAGCTTCTGTGGGCATTCAAACCATCCGCTTGTTCCAGTGCTCATCAGGCCATCGCTCCTCATCACAGCAACGAATCCAGCCAGGTAATATCTCCCGTGAAGATAAAACAGCCCTCCCTCTATCCCAACTGAGAAATCCGATGGAAGCATTTCCATCGCCTTTATAGCTCTGTTTACAGCCCCTTTTACCGCATCCTCCTCTATCGGCTCAGGTCCAACTCCACTGTCAACATCCACCCCTACCACTTCTACATCCCCAAATGCAAGGGAGAAGGACTCCTTAACGGCTGATATCTTAACGGGATTTGTCGAGCCCACCACCACTCTCATAGGATGATCACAGCAATTTCCAATTTTAAGCTATTGCTATTTATTTTTGCCATCTAAATTCCCATGATGAGGGCCATAGCATTGTTCGGATCTTCTGTTGATGAAGCTGTGCCTGCTGTCCTGAGAGTTCTATCCAGTTTGGGATATAGGACCTTTCTGGTGAAAAAAGTCAGGAAAGAGGAGCTTGGAGAGGAGCTTGAGGGAGCAGGAGGAAAGATTCTTGTTGGATCCAGACATATGAAGATCACTATGAAGTATAAAGCTGAGCTAGATGATGTGATCAGGGTGGCAAAGCTCTGCCCAGAAGTCCAGCCGGATTTCCTCATCCTTGTTGGATTCGATGAAGCTGCTGAAAGAAGCGACATGATAAAGATAGCTGTGGTAAAAAGCGATAAGGAGAAGGAGAGGGCCATGAAAATTCTGAAGGAGCCTGTAGCTGGAATATGCAATGAAAGCTCAGTGGATGATGTGGTAAGAAAAGCTGTGGAGATGAAAATTTTCATCAGATAATAGCTCTATCTCCCAATTATCTCTACATGATCGCAAACAGCAGCTATGGTCCCTTAAGACTACTATAGCTGTAATTCTGACAGTGATCTTCTGATCTAGATTCCTGAGCAACCTCCATCTCCTCTCACATCCGCACATCCTATCTTTAGCCCATCCTTTCTAAGGCATGTCAGAGCAGCTACACCGAGCCTAGAAGGATAGCTTCTAACATCGATTTTAATATCGGATTTCCCAATTTCTAGCCCCTCCTCAACCACTAAGATCCTCTTTGAGGGATCAAAATATGCCCTTGGAAAATCTATAGACTCCCTTAGATCCATGCCAAATTTGAATATATTCGTGGAGAGCCACCAGTGTATCTGAGGCCTGTAGTGACCACCAGATGTCCCTATAACATACCAATCATCATCTAATTCGAATATAAGAGATGATAGGGTATGAAGAGTCCTTTTTCTAGGTTCAAGCCTGTTTATATGGTCTTCTTTCAATGAGAAGCTTGATGCCCTGCAGTTCAACGTTATCTGATAGGTGGGTTCAGTTATTCCGGAGCCAAAAGCATAGAATATGCTCTGGATTCCTGCTACTATCATTCCATCCTGATCTATCACGCTGAAGAAAGTGGTATCTCCATCATTTATGCTTTCTGTAGCTCCACCTTCGAGGATAGAGGGATGGAGCAGCTTCTTAACATCCACTTTCATGAACTTGGGATCCGTCAAATACCTGTCCCTTATGCTGTAAGCTCTCTCCGATATCTTAATCAGTCTTCTCAACCTGCCCCAAGATCTGGGGCTATCTAGCTCTTCGGTGAGCATCATCATGTGCAGTGTCGTTATCCCTTGGGTTGGAGGGGGCATCTCATGTGCTAATCCTCCCCAGATGTGAGCTGATATCGGGCTACCCTCTCCAGCTCTGTAGTTAGAGAGATCGTCCATTGAGAGCAAACCTCCCTTTTTCCTGACATAATTAACGATTTTCTGGGCTATTTCTCCCTCATAAAATTCTCTTGGATCTTCTGAGATTATTTCAAGAGCTTTTGTAAGCCCTTTAAACATATGATGAGATCCGGGAACCCCTATTGTAAGGTAAGTTGAGGAGGATCCCTCATCCGAGGATAAAAGATCCCGGTTCAACTTTACAGCTTCTGAAAGGCTTTTGCTGACAGGAAATCCGCCTTTTGAAAGCTTCACAACTCTGGAGACAAGATCACTCCATTCTATCTTTCCATAAAGCCTCCACATGAGATAAAGGGCATCCAAGTAACCTGGCACCGTTATGGAAAGAGGCCCTCTCTCCGGCATCTCATTGAATCCCCTCCGAAATAGCTCATCTCTACTCAGTTCGGAGGGGGAGGGACCGGATCCATCTATGAATCTGATTTCCTTCCCTTTCTTTACTAGGGCAAAGAAATCCCCTCCCAACCCACTCAGATGAGGCAAGAGAGTTGATAGGGAAAGTGAAGCTACTACAGAAGCATCTACGGCATTCCCTCCTTCCCTCAGGATTTCAGCCGCTATTGTAGATGCTAGATAATGTTCAGAAGCGACAACGCCACCGTAAGTCATGAAGGGATGCACCTAAAACTGGGAAAGGGCTATTGAAAAAGTTTACCTACAGCATTGTGGTGATAAAATTTCATCATGAGAAGCTATTCTATCTCAGGCCTAAGAAGCCATCTCCAGAGTGGAACGAATTTTATATCTCTGTTCCCCATGCTCTCCTCATCCTCATAATCCCAAGTGATCACAATAAGATTCCTGCAGTTGAGAAGCTCTCCTGCTCTCAGCAAGCTGTCCAGCTCCCTTCTCTCCACTTCATTTCTGCTTGATGCATATGTCACCTGAATTAGCTGTCTTATCTCAGTTCCCTTCTTCAGGACAAAGTCCACTTCATGTTGCTGGTAGTCCTTCCAGTAGTACACTTCCATATCCCTCGACCAGTAGCTTCTTCTTCTAAGCAGCTCGACTGCCACTATGTTCTCCATCATGCTTCCCAAATCTTCCCTCATCGCGACAGCCCTTATCATGCCTGGATCTATGCAGTAAACTTTCTTAGGACTTCTCTCCACTTCCTTTGGCTTAAATGAAAACTTATTTATGAAAAATATTAGGTATGATTCACTTATATATGAAAGATAGTTCTTTGCAGTGTGGTCGCTCCTCAGGCCGAACTGCCTCTTTATGCTGTTATATGTAACATACCTCCCGAAGTTGCCCATCAATGTCAGGGCAATCTCTCTGAACGTCGTCCTATATGCTATGTTGTACCTCATTATTACGTCCTTCTCAATTATATCCCTGTAGAGCTGCCTTAGATATATCCTAGGATTCTCCTCCTCGACAACAACCTCAGGAAATCCGCCTTTCTCTAAGTAGTTATTGAGCTCATGTTTTATCAAGCTCATACCCCTAGTTGTCTCGACATTTTCATCAAAACCAATTGACCTCAGGTATTCTCTAAAGCTAAACGGATATATCTCAAGCTGCAGGTGTCTTCCAGTGAGGTGTGTTGCAAGCTCTCTGCTGAGCAGCTTGGCATTGCTCCCTGTGATGAACACATTGTACCCAGTCCTCTCGAGCTTGTTTACGAAGAGCTCCCATCCATGCAGGTTCTGTACCTCATCCAGAAATATTGCGTCCATCTCCCTTCCGTATATCTCGAGGAGGGCTGAAAGTATCTCATCAGGGGATACAGAGAGGAGAATCTGTTCGTCAAAATTTGCATAACCAAAATTTAACCCCCTCAGCATGAGGTATGTTGAAAACGATTTTCCGGATCTTCTAACTCCAGTTGTGACTTTCATCAGCTTACTCTTTCTCATCTCATCTAAAAACGGAAGAAATTCTCTTTCAACGATTCTCGTCTTTTTAACTCTTTCCTCGAGCTCTGATCTTTGATCTAGGAGCACCTGTCTTATCCTCATCATTTTAAGTAAGAGTGCGAAATTTATATATAAACTTCGCACTGATAGTGCGGTTGAAAAGCTAGCCTTATTAAAAATTTTATTATTTCTAAATGAGAAACTGTCGTAAACACAGGAGAAGCTGGAAAATTTTTTCGATGGAACCTCTGCTTATCAGCTCGTCTCTTGGCAGCGTTACAGACTTCTCTCCTAGGAGCTATGACAGAGCAACAAAAGGAAGCATTCTATACCGAATAGAAGAAAGATAAGGCTTTAGAGTATGATCAACTCTCTACTCGTCTTAGTGAGCCTCTCTCCCCTCCCATTCACCAAGACCACATCATCCTCTATCCTGATACCGAATTCACCTTCGAGGTAAATTCCCGGTTCTATCGTGAAGACCATTCCATTTCTCAGCACCACATCACTTGTCTGAGCTATATAAGGTTCCTCATGTATGTCCAAACCTAGACCATGTCCCGTTCTGTGAGTGAATCTCTCGCCATATCCCCTGCTGGCTATTATGCTTCTGGCAACAGAATCTATCTCCTTAGCAAGAGCTCCCTCCCTAACTGCCTGAAACGCCTCCTCCTGAGCCTCCTTAACTATGTTATAAACCTCGATGACTCTTTCAGAGGGTTTGCCAATGGAGAAGGTCCTAGTTATATCTGAACAGTATCCATTATACTTAGCTCCGAAGTCTGTTATAACTATATCTCCCTCTGAGATCCTCCTCTCTGTTGGTGTGTGATGAGGATTAGCCCCGTTTGGGCCAGAAGCTACTATTGCATCAAATGATTTTTCAGAAAGCTCTATTATCTCGTTCTCTATAAATCTGGCTACTTCTTTTTCCTTTTTCCCGACAAGCTTCTCATTCATAACCCTCTCTACAACCCTGTCAGCTATCTTAGCAGCCTCCCTCATAAGCTCTATTTCCTCCTCATCCTTTACAATCCTCAGCCTTGAGATAAAGGGCCCTAGAGGAACCAGATCGTATGTCCTTAAGCTTTCATATGCCCTCAAAATATGAGCAGCCTGCATGTTATCATCCACAGCTATCTTCCCTCTTTCTCCAAAATTCTTCCTTAACAAATCACTGAGAATAACATACGGATTCTCGGAATCGCTCCATATCACTATGTTTTCTATCCAGCAGCCTTTTAGCTCATTCTCGTATAGCTTCGGTGCAATGAGAGTAACCTCTCCCTTTGATGGAATGAGAAGAGCGAAGAGCCTCTCCAAAGTAGCTGAAGGTGAAAGGCCAGTTAGGTAAAGAAGGTTTGCTCCGGGCGAAACAATGGCACCTGATATATTTGAATCCATCATGATGGATTTGAGTCTCTCAACCCTCCTCTCAAAATTAGCCATAACATCTTGCCCTTGGAATAAAAAAGGGGGTTAATTTATCTTTAGAGCTAAAACTTATAGAACTCCTAATTTTCCTTTAATGTAATGTTTCCAGTTTTGAGTAATTATCCAATGCAAGAATGTGACTGATTTTATTCCACCCTACAGCAGAAGGATTTTAAAGTATAGCTTGGTAATGAAGTGTGCTAAACGAAAGCCGCCTAGATGAATTAACAGAGGGAATTGAGAGGCTCAAGAACGGGGCTCTTATATCAGTACTCTCAATTGTTTTTGGAATGGCCGCTTTTCTGTTGCTGCTGGCTGTCCTTCCGCACATGAGTTTTCTCAACATATCACTATATTCAAATATAACTACAATGAATCGCACAATAATATCGATTTTCGAGAGAAAGCTGGTAGGGGCCCTCCCTTACATTGCTGTCAGTGGACTCATGCTCATCCTATCTGCAATTCTGGCCATAGCTTCCTTTGTCCTGTTCTTCATGGCCA
>Ga0209225_1001186_pt1 | contig 26762 bp, 25 predicted proteins | sample WasSprMetagenome_FD_184732 | JGI IMG/M metagenome (GOLD analysis project Ga0209225, IMG submission 184732) | Sulfidic aquatic microbial communities from Washburn Spring, Yellowstone National Park, USA - WS (SPAdes) (version 3) | ecosystem: Environmental > Aquatic > Thermal springs > Hot (42-90C)... | reverse complement strand
TGCAGTCTACCGTTTCCATCAACGAATAAGACGTCGTACTCCTCCCGGAGACCCTTCAAGGCTTTGTATGCTGGATACGTCTCCCGGAAACCGAGAAGTGTAGGAATGTATGGAAACCTTACCTCGGTCTTAGCTATCGAGACATCTATAACAGAAAACGTATCTCTATCAACCACAACTGCAACACCTATAGCATAGTTTTCTCTAAAAGAGACATCTACACCCGCGGCTCTGCGGACATGGGTTCCAACAAAGTCCTCTTCAATAACAAGTTCGGCTATCCTACGCTGGGCGTAACGGGCCCTCTCAACGGAGAAGCCTCTAGGAATCTCGGAGTGCCTTACTCTTTCCCAGCCCATTTTCCAGCCTTCTCGATTTTTTCTATGAGTTCCTGGCTCCGCTCAAAAAACATTATGTCATTCCTCGTGTTTTCTAGCAGTGACCTTGCAACGTCCACCTTGTGTCTTAGTCCAGGCGTCAAGGCTTCTGGAAAACTAAACTTGCTTAGCTCAACATATAGCTCCTCCATTATAGCGAACGCATTCCATGCCTCCTTGAGTTCTCCCTTTCGTAGCAGGTTCAGTATATACCGCCTCAGTTCCCCAATGAAGTCTCCAACACCAGCTAGGTATGCTTGGGGGTCGACATTCAATTCTCCGAGCCCAGGTGGCTCCCGTCGGCGTAGGATAGAATAGAGAAGGCTAGCTTCAACATATTCTGTCTGTGCGCTTGACACAGCGCCGGAGTAGTATATCTGGGGGCTCTCGGTCTTAAGCTTATTTATCTCCTCAAGTATCTCCCTTGCCTTTGAGAGTTCATCCTCGGCGTGTACAAAGTCTTCCCTATGTAGTGCAAACATTGCTTCGCGGCATCTCCGAGACATTTCACGTGTAAGTTGTAGCATTTTTTCCCTTTCCATGTCTAGCCTCTCGAGTACCTGGTTTACTCCAGAGAGTTCTAGCTTTATCTTCTGTGCAAAGTTTTGCATAACAATTTATTACATCGAAGAGTAATATTGTTTCTGTTGGCTATGTCTATGGAAGCATCTATACTTGAAAAATACAGGAAAGCAGGCCAAATAGCATTAGAGGCCCACAAGCTGGCTGTCAATGTAGCGAACGAGGGGACCCCCCTTCTAGACATAGCAGAAAAAATAGAGAAATTCATAATCTCTAGGGGGGCTTTCCCAGCATTCCCCGTAAACATATCGATAAATGAGGTTGCCGCACACTATACACCTCTCCCAAGCGATGGCCTAGCTGTTCCAAAGGGAAGCGTATTAAAGATCGACATAGGCGTTCACGTGGACGGCTACATAGCAGACACAGCGATAACGATCGCGTTTGACCCTGCATGGAAAAAACTATCAAGAGCAGCCTTCGATGCCTTAAAGTCAGCTGGCGAAACGCTGAGACCAAAGAGGAGCATCTATGACGTTTCCAAGGCGATAAGTGAAGCCATAGCGAGGCATCAATATAGACCAATAGAAAACCTCACGGGACACAAGGTTGAGCGATACAACCTCCATGCCGGGAAAAGCATACCAAATGTTCCAATGTTTGAATATCGCCTCAGTCTCGTGGACAAGGGAGAAGTATTTGCAGTCGAGCCCTTCGCGACCAATGGGAGAGGAATAGTAGAAGACAAGGGATGGAGCAATATCTACCGTGTCGTGTCTGTCAAGAGGGTTCCAGGTGAGGCAAAACTCAACGATGCTTTAGAGGAACTCTGGCGCGAATTCAAGAGCCTACCATTTGCTGCGCGCTGGGCAATCGAGAAGGGTTTTTCACAGAAAGACCTGGACTTGTTAGTGAAACATAAACGTCTGTACCACTACCCGAGGCTGGTCGAGATTCAGAAAGGAATGGTTGCACAGTTTGAAGACACCTTTATTATCACGGATAGCGGAGCTACTCCAATCGTCAAGGTCACAGAGAACTTCCAGTACCTTGTCGAATAGCTAGCTAGCGTAAAATTTATTGGGGATCCTGCTATTCTTAACTGATGAGCACCGAGTATAAGATTCTAATTATAGATGTTCCCGTACCAGAAAAAACAAACGTCATAATTGGGCAAACACACTTCATCAAGAGTGTAGAGGACATCGCGGAAGTCGTAGCTACAAGTGTACCCAACGCCAAGTTTGGCCTAGCCTTCAACGAAGCGTCAGGCGATAGACTCGTACGGTTCGACGGAAACGACCCAGAACTTGTCCAGCTAGCAATCGAATCGGCTAAACGTATAGGGGCTGGACACGTTTTTGTTCTATACCTGAGGGACGCATGGCCCATAAACATACTGAATCAGATCAAAAATGTCCAAGAAGTCGCACATGTTTTCTGCGCCACGGCGAACCCAGTACAGGTCGTAGTTATAGAGACATCACAGGGGAGAGGCGTCCTCGGCGTTGTCGACGGTTACACAGTGGTCGGCGTCGAGAAAGAGGAAGACAAGAAGAAGAGGATAGAGTTTCTCCGCCGAATAGGCTACAAGAGAGGATAGAACTTTTTATAAACTTTATTTTTTCTTTGTACCGAGCGGTGCTCAGCTTGGAGGAGCAGGAACTAAAGCAGGTCATTGTGCTGAGGAGAGACCTGGAAATGGGCAAAGGAAAAATGGTTGCACAGGGATGTCACGCGGCTGTAGAGGCGGTTCTGGAAACTATGAAAAGAGACAAACAATTGGTAGAGAGATGGCTTGAGCAGGGACAGAAAAAGATAGTGTTGCGGGTCGATAGCGAGGAAGAGCTCCTGGATCTATATCGCAGGGCACAGGAGCTTGGAGTTACTGCTGTCCTAGTTGTAGACAAGGGACTAACCCAGCTACCCCCAAACACTGTTACAGCTCTCGGACTGGGACCTGCACCTGCAGAAGTCCTCGACAAGATAACGGGAAAACTCAAGCTTTTATAGATGGACGTCGAGCCATAGCCTATGGCTTCGTATATGCGGACAAGCTCGGATCTTGACAGATACTTGGGTCTAGAATTCTATGCCTTGGCGTCCCCCGGTACAGGGGGTAGGCTGAAAGATAGTCTGGAAGATTTCCTCGTGCAGGAGGTCTCAATAGATGGCGAAGTGGCTTCGCCTAAATGTTCGTATGTGGAGGGTGGGGGGCAATACACTTGGCTTGTTCTAGAGAAGAGAAAGATAGATACGGTCGCGGCTGTTAAGATAGTCGCCAAGCATTTTGGTCTCAGGCTGAAAGACGTAGGCATAGCGGGGCTCAAAGACACGAATGCTGTTACTTACCAGTTTATCTCCCTGCAGGCCGACGTTACAAAGGAAATGATTGAGGAATTTAACTCTAAACACTCTTACATCAAGTTGCATTGTCCCATGAAGAGGCCATTTTCACTGCGTCCCGGCTTGCTTAATGGAAACTATTTTACGATCAGAGTGCGGGAAGTAGACTGTCTCAACTGCCTAGAAGACTTAGTTGAGGAGCTTTCAGAGAAAAAGATGGTTCCAAACTACTACGGATACCAGAGGTTTGGGTCTATACGGCCCGTGACACACATAGTTGGCAAAAAAATTTTGAAAGGCGAGTATAAAGAGGCAATAGACGAGCTTTTGCTGAGAATTTTTCCGGGAGAATCTGAAAATTCCCAGAAAGCTAGGAGCTTCCTCAAGGAAACAGGGGACTACCAGCAGGCCCTGGAAATTTTTCCCAAGACGTTGAGGAGTGAAAGAACAATTATAAGGTATCTCGCCAAGCATCCAGGCGACTATGTCGGCGCCTTGAGGTCAATAAGTAGCTATATCAAAAAACTGTTTATAGGGGCCTACCAGGCATACCTCTTCAACAGGTTGCTGAGCAAGCGTATGGAGTATGGCTTGTCATATATTTATCCATCTCCCGGAGACTCTGTTGGCATCTTTAGAAGCACTTCTCAGCCAGTAATCACGGGGCTCTTGAGGGTGAACGAGACAAATATGTCTAAAGTAAGGGAGTGGATCGACAGGGGACAAGCGGCGCTGGTTTTACCGGTCTTTGGATACAGAAGCCAGCTCTCGCTGGGACGAGTAGGCGATATCGAAAAGGAGCTTCTACGAGAAGAAGAAATTGATATTTCGCTTTTCAAGCTGAAATCTATCCCCGAAGCCTCTTCAGCTGGAACCTATAGGATGGCCGCTCTCAAACCGATGGGTCTAGAGCACCAAGTTTTTGGCAACGGTTACGAGATAAAGTTCAGGCTTTACAAGGGGATGTACGCCACGGTCCTGCTCAGAGAGTTTATTAAGCCTTCTGACCCAGCTAAACAGGGGTTTTAGCTATGCCGCTTGTACCTTTGGAACATCTCGATGAAGTACGGGAGGAACTCGTCAAGGCTTCGAAAAGCAAGGATCGGAGGCTACTTGTGATTATGGGCGATGACGACTCGAGGCTTATGGCTACACTGTTAGACTTCCTCTACGAGGTAAAGGACCTCATTGCTTCCGAAAAGGTTCTCTACGCTTATCACTCATTCTACTCTGACGGGTCTATGAGGCGGGAGTTCTTCGAGAAAGGCGCCCCCAAGGATGTAACAATAGAATACGTTTCTTATTATAAGCTGGACACCGTCCTAGGAAGAACCTATGGGGCATGCATCGCTGACTTCATCAACAACCTCGAGCCAAACGACCTAGGCAAAATAATGGGCGTTGTTAGAGGCGGCGGCATCTATATTTTCCTCATGCCCACGCCCAACAGGCTCATGAACACCGTAACAAGGTTTCAGAGCAACCTCATCGTCCCAGGCTATACGGACAAAGATCTTAAGAGATACTTCGAGAAGCGTCTCCTCAACAAGCTGATGGAGCACCAAGGCATCGCTATATACGACGCTGACAATAGGTACTGGGTCAAAAAGTTTGGGCAAGTAGCCTCTAGGCTCTACGAGGAGCCCAAGCTCGTTTTTCCAGAAAAAAGCAAGATACCCCTCAAGGTTTTTAGACTCGCAGTTACACAGGATCAGGTAGAAGTCCTAAAGATAATTGAAAACTTCTACTCGAAGGCCGAAAAAGAAAAGATGATATTTGTTCTGACAGCTGACCGTGGCAGGGGCAAGTCTTCTGCTATAGGGATAGGTGTAGGCTGGCTTGCTCATAGGTTGCGCCGGGCTAAGGGTAGATGCAACATTATTGTAACTTCTCCTTCCCCCTCCAACGTCCAAGAAGTCTTCAGATTTTCAAGAAAAGTTCTCGAGCTCTTTAAACATGAAGTTGACTCTCATGAGGACGAAGAAGGCTTCATACACAAGGTTACCGCTAAAGGTATAGAAATAGAATATGTTACTCCGTTTGAAGCTTTAAGGACTCGGGGAGACCTGCTCGTCGTAGACGAGGCAGCAAGCATACCAGTTCCCCTGCTCTTCAAATTGCTTGAAAGGTACAACAAGGTAATATACTCCTCTACCGTTCACGGCTACGAGGGCTCAGGCAGAGGCTTCACTATTAGATTCCTGCACAGGATCAGAAACGAGAAAGGAGTCAAGCTCTACGAATACGAGATGGAAGAGCCTATACGCTATGCAAGGGACGACCCAGTAGAGAGATGGACATTCGACACCCTACTCCTTGACGCCGAGCCTAAGGAACTGTCCCAGGAAGACTTCTCCTTGATAGAGTCTCAGCAAGTTGTTTACGTGGCTCCAGACGAAGAAGAGCTGTTCCTGAAAAACGAGGATGAGTTACGGCAGTTCTTCGGGATATATGTCATGGCCCACTACAGGAACAATCCAAACGACCTAGGAATCATGATGGACGCTCCACACCACTTTGTCAGAATGGCTAGGCTCGAAAACGGGAAAATCGTGGTCTCCATGGAGCTGGCAGTAGAGGGAAACATGGACGAAGACCTTTGCAGAGAGTCGGCGAGGGGGGCATGGCTCATGGGGAATATCATTCCAGACAGGGTAATCAAGCACTACAAGATACTAGACTTCGGGAAACTGAAGGGAATACGAGTAGTGAGAATAGCTACACACATATCGGCAATGAACAAGGGACTCGGCAGTTTTGCTCTGGCAAAGCTAGAAGAAGAGGCAAAAGAGAAGGGTTTTGACTGGGTTGGGGCCGGCTTCGGGGTTACCTACGAGCTGTTGAGGTTCTGGCTGAAAAATGGCTTCGTGCCTGTCCACATGAGCCCAGAGAGAAACCCAGTAAGCGGCGAGTACAGCATAATAGTTGTGAAGCCGCTTAGCGAAGAGGCCAAGAAAATAGTCGACGTCATAGCCAAGGAATTCAAGCAGAAATTGCTAGGCTCTTTAGCTTCGCCGTACTTTGACCTCGAACCAGAGGTAGCCCTACTCCTACTTGAGGCACTGCCAGACCCGAATCCAAAGCTGGCTTTGTCTAAGCTCCAGTTGGCAAGGTTTCTGACCTATGCGTGGAGCGACATGACTGTCGAAAACTGCATGGACGTCTTCAACATGGTGACTAAGCACTATTTCCTTTCCTCGAGTCGTCCAACGCTCACAGAGAAACAAAAGCTTCTCCTCGTATCCAAGATACTCCAGGCCAAAAGCTGGCGGCTCACATGCGACGAGTTAAACATGACGTTGACCGAAGCGACGAGCCTTCTAAAAGAGACTGCCCAGACATTCTCCAGACACTATTTGGGGATAGGAAGCCCCACAGAGGCTGAAAAATACTTCTATCTCCATGTTGACGAGATTGAACCATGAGCGCGAACTATTCTTCTGGAAATAGTTCCCGGATTAGCCTAGCTGTTTCACATAGAGACAGACATAGCCCACAGTTGTCGCAGTTTTTGTTTGCCGTAACGATTGATGTGTGTAGCATGGTGCTGTTTTCTTGTTTGAAGGCTTGTAGGGGGCAAACGTGCTGACAGAAGGGTTCTTTCTCGATGTCTACTGCGGGCACCATTCCCGGTGCAATGTTTGTCCATTTTAGTGGCAATGGGCCGATTTTATTACTGGGAACAATCTCGGTCTTAAAGACGAGTGCCGTGTCATATAATAGCAGATCATAGGCGTTTTCTATGTCATGTTCCGTGAGCAAAGTAGGGGCCCTATCACTGATGAATGCTGTCGAGACTTCCAACCCCGCTATGAGCCCTGCCCAAAGGGAGGCGTACACTATTGAGAGTAATGGGCTGTGCAGTCTGAAGAGGTCTCTGCCTATCGTGTAGATTGGGTGCGGCGAGAAAATAACTCCGTTTATTCCTGTCTCTACTAGTAATTCGAGCAGGTCTCTTGAAAAGGGGATGTTGGGTGTGACCTTCGCCAGGACGGTTTTAGGGGCAATAGATACGAATTCTTCCAGCATGTCAACTGCGTAGGCCTGAAAGCTTCTTGGGTAATGGTGTAGCAGGCCCATGAGGCCGAGGTCAACTTCGTATGCATCTACAAGATTTGAAAAGTTCGATGAGAGTGCTTTTAGCTCTGAGAGCTTTGAAGGAGCCATCGAGGCAACTATCTTTGTCTCTGGAAATTTTTCACGTAGACGTTTAGCCATTGCGAGGACTTCTTCTAGGCTGAACGAGAATGGACGCGACACGGCTAAGTAGTCCAAAGCTGAAGAGTACTTGGCAATATAAATTCTTGTTAGAGAGGGGTTTTCTCTCGTGTCATGGGCAACAGTTGGGAGAAATATGATTGGGGGAGGCTCCTGTTGCTCGTTGCCGAGGATTAAAAGCTTCTTGACTATGATTACGTCTTCGCTACTTATCCCCCATTTGCCATGTAGATTTAGCCCTGCGAACAGCATGTTCTCTTCTCTTATGTGCGGGTATAGTTGTCCCGCTATCTACAGGTTTAATATTTCTAGTTTAACTTATATCTTTTAGTCTCGAGTACTCGCTACACAGCCAAAAATATATTTTATGTTTCCATAAAGGAAAATAGATGATGTTGGGTATCAAAGATGAGCATATGCAATGATTGGAGAATTCTCGGCTGAAAAATTAGAAAAATATTTTTGTCTAGCTCAGCATTCTCTTGAATTCTTCAGCCATTCTCTTGTATTTTTCTATGTCTTCCTTGGTGACGCTCGGCTTTACTATCTGGAGTGCTTGCTCGAAGTGTTTCTTTGTGACCTTTGTTGGTTTACCGGCTTCACGTAGAGCAGCAAGTGCAGCTTCTTTGCAGACGGCGGCCAGGTCTGCTCCTGTGTAGCCTTCTGTCTTTTTGGCTATTTCTAGGAGGTCTACGTCTTCTGCCAGGGGCATTCTCCTAGTGTGTACCTTGAGTATCTCTAGCCTGGCCTTTTCGTCTGGCGGCGGGACATATATCAAGCGGTCAAACCTGCCAGGCCTAAGCAAAGCCGGGTCAATAATGTCGGGCCTATTCGTGGCGGCAATCACGACTACGCCCTCAAGTCTCTCCAGGCCGTCCATCTCGGTGAGTAGCTGGTTGACGATTCTGTCTGTGACGCCCGAATCGAATCTGCCGCCTCGGCGGGGGACTATGGAGTCTATCTCGTCGAAGAAAATTATGCAGGGGGCAGCTTGTCTGGCTTTCCTGAATATTTCCCGGATTGCTTTCTCGCTTTCTCCTACCCACTTGCTGAGCACTTCTGGACCCTTGATGCCTATGAAGTTTGCCTCGCTCTCGGTGGCTACAGCCTTTGCCAACAGGGTCTTACCAGTTCCAGGCGGGCCGTAGAGCAGGATGCCCTTAGGCGGGTCAATTCCCATCTCCTTGAAGTACTCTGGATGCTTTAGTGGCCATTCTACTGCCTCGCGGAGCTGCTGTTTCACGTCGTCTAGTCCACCTATGTCGGTCCAGTGCACTTCTGGAACCTCTATGTAGACTTCTCTGAGTGCGCTGGGCTGCACGTCCTTTAAGGCCTGCATAAAGTCTTCACGTGTGACTTTAAGCTCCTTTAGTATCTCTGTTGGTATCTTTTCGCTCTCGATGTCTATCTTCGGCAGGAATCTTCTTAGGGCATGCATGGCTGCTTCGCGGCAGAGTGCTGCTAAGTCTGCACCAGTATACCCATGTGTTATCTCTGCGAGTTCATCTAGGTTCACGTCGTCGGCCAGCGGCATGTTTCTCGTATGTACTTGAAGTATTTCTCTTCTGGCCCTCTTGTCTGGCACGGGGAAAGCTATTTCCCTGTCGAACCTGCCAGGCCTCCTGAGGGCCGGGTCTATGTCGTCGGGTCTGTTGGTTGCAGCTATTACGATGACTTGTCCTCTTTCCTTTAGTCCATCCATTAGTGCTAGTAGCTGTGCTACTACCCTCTTTTCTACTTCTCCTGTTACTTCCTCCCTCTTTGGGGCTATGGCGTCGATCTCGTCTATGAATATTATTGCTGGGGCGTTCTTTGTTGCTTCCTCGAATATTTCTCTTAGCCTCTGCTCGCTTTCGCCATAAAACTTGCTCATTATTTCTGGACCGTTGATTGCGGTAAAATAGGCCCCAGTTTCATTTGCGACAGCCTTGGCCAGCAGAGTCTTTCCTGTGCCTGGCGGGCCGTAGAACAGTACTCCTTTTGGCGGCTCGATGCCTAGATGCTTGAAGAGCTCGGGGTGCCTAAGGGGCAACTCGACCATTTCACGTATCTTCTGCTTGGCCTCCTCTAGGTCTCCGATGTCCTCATAGGTGACCCGAGGCAGGGCTACTTCCCCAGTGGCGGGCTCCGGCCTGATAACTATCTCTGTCTCGTCTGTTATCTGTACGGCCTGTGCAGGCATCGTAGTTATGACTGTTAGCTGTAAAGCCGTACTAAATATGGGTATCTCTACGACGTCGCCCCTTATGACTGGACGCCCTATTAGCTTACTCTTCACGTACTCGACTAGGTCAGGGGTCACTTCGAGCCCTATCCTGTAGGATGGTGCAAGCACGACCCTCTTGGCCGGAGAGATTTTTATTTTTCGGACCTTGACGGTGTCTCCAATGCTTACACCGGCGTTTTTACGTATGAGTCCATCCATCCTGATGATCCCTGCGCCTTCGTCCTCTATTGCCTGTGGCCACACAATTGCGACAGTGCTTCTTTTCCCCTCGATCTCAACAACGTCTCCAGGCTCTATTCCAAGCTTGCTCATTGCGGCCCGGTCTATTCTCACAATACCTCTCCCAACATCGCGTGAACGCGCCTCTGCTACTCGTAGAACAACTTCTTTTTCCTCAGAACTCATAAAGTTCCACCGGTTAACTATCTTGCACTAAAATTATAAAAATATTTGCCTATCCTTTGAATCAGGGATTGAAGCTAGAAACACTGCTTGTCTGTGTGGACTATGCCGACAAATTTACCTGCGGAAGCGAAGAGCAAGTGGAAAAAAGTTATGGAAGCTAGGACTCCAGAGGAAAAACTTCAGGCGCTACAAGAATTTCTCTCGGCCGTGCCCAAGCATAAAGGTACCGAGAAGCTCAGGATGCAGGTTACGCGGCAAATGGCAGCCCTCAAGAAAGAGCTGGAGGAGAGGAAAAAGAAAAAAGTAGGAGGCGGTGAGCAGTTCTTTGTTGAGAAGGAAGGAGACGTCCAGCTGGTCATCCTTGGCTTCCCTGGCTCCGGGAAAACGTCCCTGTTTAGATGCTTAACTGGAAAAGAGGGACCACCAGGGGCTTCTAGGAAGCCTGCTCCAGGAATCCTTGCCTGGAACGGTGTCTATTTCCAGGTGGTAGACACTCCGCCCATCCTGAGCGAGTCTAGCTCCGGAAAGCTGATGGCCCTGGCGCGTAACGCTGACGCGTTGATCCTGACTATTGATTCAACGATGGATGTCTACCTCCAGCTAGACTCTCTCTTGAAGCTACTGGACGACAACAGGATAACGGTCGAGAAGCCCAAGGCGATAGTTGAGATCGAGAAGAGGGCAACGGGCGGCGTAACAATAATTGGGGACTTGATAAACGCCACCACGCAGGACGTGATTTCACTCCTCAGAGAATACAACATATACCACGCCATTGTACGGATACAGGGCAAGGCAACACTAGACGACATAGAAGAGGCAATCTTTGGCTCGTATGCTTACAAGCCAGCAGTCGTAATGCTGACAAAGGTAGACCTCCTGGACGGAAACACGTTGAAAAGCATGGCCGAAAAGCTGATGGAGTCCACTAGCTTGCCAGTACACCTCTTTACAAGCACACAATGTAGCTCGCTCGGAGTCGAGGAGATAGCATCCTACATATTCAAGGAACTAGACCTAATAAAAGTCTATACGCGTAACCCAAAGACAGGAGAAGTAGAAAAAAGACCTATAGTGATAAAAAGGGGAGCGAAAGTGATTGACGTTGCTAGGAAAATCCACTCAGACCTATACAAGAACTTCAAGTATGCAAGGATATGGAGCCCGAGACTGGTCTTCAGCCCACAGAAGGTGGGTAGAGATTTCCAATTGGAGGACGGAGACATAATTGAGATTGTTGCATAGTATCATCATCCTCGTCCTATGATTATTTTATCGCTACCTCTCTCTATGCGGAATATTATTTTTCCCCGAAAACATATGTTTTTACCTTCAAAGCCCTCAAGAACAATGCGAGCGTCAATACTTGTAGTGTTGCTTTGCGAAAAACAATACGGAAAAATGGGCGTCTCAGAAACTATTTTCCCATTCACAAAGCAAACGTCCAGACTGTAGACGTTTGTGATTACTGTTCCTGGCGGAGATAGCCAGATGTAACATAGATCTCTGGCGAATTTATCATTGGAACTCGGAGACCAAGCTACATACGAGAACCAGAAGGAAAAAACAATCAATGCGGTTGCAATTAGAAGAATGCTGAATAGTGCCTCTGAAATTTCCATTTACCCACCACCGGGTATCAGTATCTCTGTGCCCCATTTGTCTTTAAGGTCACAAGGTGTCCCCAATGGAATCTCTATTGTGCCATCTCCATTGATGATGTTTTCGCAGTTTGGCGTGAGATTTACGTCTAGGACAATTACATAGTTGTACTGTGGTAGCTTGAATTTTTGTTGTGCCTCTACGAGATATATTCTCGTTATTCTCCCGGTTCCAATATCATTCCTGAAGCCTATGAGGCGATAGGTATAATTTAGCTCGAAGGAGGCAGAGGTTCCGATGTTGGTATAGATAACGTAGCTACAGTATTTTTTTCCTTCGGTGATTCCGAAGGCCTCATAGTCGTCGATAAGAGAATGGTTTATAGATAGGGGGAAAGTAAGGTTTTCAATCTTTTTTACTGTTTCTTGGAAATCCGTTTTTCTTGCACAGCTATACCTCGCAGTAACAAGAAACATCGCGTAAACGTTTTCCCCTACATACAGAACGCGTAGCTCTGCAGTTCTCTTATAGCGTTCCATAACAGCTAGACTAAGCAGTACAACTGCTAACAGTGCTATTACGCCTTTTCTCTTCTTTATGGGCCCCACGAGAACCCCCTGATCACCGGAGTATCGTTGCACCAGAGAAGAATGGCTCCAGTTGGGGCATTGGGTAGAGGCTTGGATGCATTCACAGCTTCTAGGTAGGAGTCAACATCGTTGCAGGAGGCCTTGAACATTATCCAGGCCGCGATTGTTTCAAGGTTTCTTTCCTCTTTGAGGGTGGCATAGGTGTTTGTCTTCAGGGACGGATAGGTGTAGGCGAGAGTGTAGAGAACTATGAAGGCTACAAGGGTTGCTATCACTCCCCTCATGTTTTCTCCCAGGCGAAGATATTGTTGTTTTTACATATGTAGAGAAGCTTGCCAGATACGTTTGCCTGAGTGACAGTGATTGTTTTGTCAGACATTACTACGATGCATGAGCCATTAGGTAGCTGAGAGATTGTCACTGATAGGGAGTCTTTTTCTAAATGCTGAGACGCATAGATATATGACACTACCCCTGCAAGCAGGAGAAACTCTAGAAACGTGAACAAAGCCTCGTCAACCGTCATCCTCCTGCCACCTCAACTATTTTTACTTTAAGTATTAAAGGAGAATGCAGATAGAACGTATAAGCTCCGGCATTGAGAGTATCAATGTAGCTCTTAAAAATCATGTTTTTCGTTGAAACGTAGAGTCTTCTAAACGACCCATTGTTTACAGCGCTTACAACTACGAGTTCGCCAGAGGACAGATTTAGAAACGGTGTAAACATAATTCTGCATGTATCTCCCAGTCTTTTTATAATGAAAGTGTCTGTCGCTACCTCAGCTCCATAACACTTTGAAACCTCGATCGTTGTCTGGTTGTATATAACTACTTCTTTTCCATTGATTCTTATGGATGAACTATTTACATGTATAGCAACATCGACCGGGAGCTCGATGTAGCTACTTCCCTCGTAGATACCTGAAAGGAGGACATACAAGCTTTCAGTCGATATTTTCGCTTGCCCTTGGCTAATGGACACATGGAAAACCTGGAATACTAGTAGGATGGATGCAATTGATAGAATCAAAAAGATAGAAAAAGAAGCGATGCTAATGGCTCTTCACCTCTGCCTATAGTTTCTCGACCCAGGGTACTACTACAATGTCTTTTGTCTCTTCGGGGACAAATGTTAAATAAAGGGAGTATCTGTTTAGATCGTAAAAAGGTATAGAGGTGTCTTTTCCTGGCTCAACAAAGCCCCTCCAATAGATGTAAGTCTTATTTCTAATTTCTAGAAGCAGTTTCCCAGATATGTTACTAGTTACTGCATTGGGGATCAATATTGTTCTATTCCAGGAGACTTTCCAGCTTCCATTTGCCATGTTAAATGCAACTACTGGTACTGCGTAGACAACCGGGATAGAAACACTGCCTTGGCTAGCTAGAAGAGTTCCGCCCCATGTCGCATAGATAGACAAGTTGCCTACGTCCAGCTCGTCTGGGAAGCTCGAGTAGGGTATCTCTATTGAGGATCTGTTTGCCGGGGCCCACCCGATCGTTTGACCCTGAAAGACGGCAACAACGCTCAGTGCTTCCCAGAGGGGTTGAACCGAGTAGTGTATTGTTATGTGTGTCTCGTTGTAGGATATTTTCGTCAGGGTTAGGTTGACCGGTACGGATTCATAGATAAAGGTGCTCTCGTTGAGCTTTAGAACAGTTGTTCCAACGTTTTTGTGGGCTTGAATGGCTAATAACATATACCTGGTGCCGTCTCCAAGCGTAACAATAGGCATGCTTGTGGCATCACTCGGTAAAGATCTTGAGAGGGTTGCTCCAAAAGTTTCTTTCTGTAATAATGTCCAGTATGACCCAGTCTTTATAGTCCTGCCAAAAGTAGTGTTAACGTAGAGTTTACCAGAAACATTGTTAAGCATCATGATTTTTCCATACTTGTCCAGTAGCCACAGGGTAGCGTTTGTCCACAGGTAATAGACGCCAGGCGGCAACGCTAAGAAATGTGTTGTGTTGAAAGGTAGGAGCGAGATTCCTGGGGGCCCTTTAAGGATATATGTCCCCTTTTTGTCTCTGGATAGTTTCGAGTATTTGGCGACGAGAAGAATGGCTTTGCCAGAAGAAACAAAGCCCCTAACAGAGCTGGATGGAACAGATGTAATTAAGCTCGCTGGCTCGAAGTAAACATTATGTGGGATGGTCCAAGAGTCTCTCGTAAAAGTTGCCTCGTAGACGTCCCAGCCCTCAAAGAAATAGTCAGTAAAGTTTTCTAGTTGTATAGTATATGAAACTCTGAGAGCATATACTTGGTCGTTGGGTTGTAGCTTCAAGTATAGGATCGTGTAGAATTTTTCTCCTGAAAAGCTGGACGCGTTGAGTAGGGTTAGTGGTTTGTTTTGTCTAGCTGAGAGCCAGCTTGGGCTTACGACGTCAATAATACGTGTAGAGGAGATAAGTCTAGCATTGGAAAAGTTCAGCCTGTAGACAATTATGCTATTTGGGTTCTGTGTGCGGAGAACATAGTAGACCAGGCCAGGGTTTGCAATAACAATGGGTGAAGACAGATTTTTCTGAGTATAGACTTCAAGTATATCGCTCGAGTTAAGTGTCCCAAGAATTTTGTAGAAGCTGTTTGTGCTCCCATTATATATCAGGCTTTTGAAGCTGTTTGATTCTTTTGCTAGGTAAAATTTTATCGAGGACTCTGGGAGGATCCTTAGACCCCAAGCATTCCTAGGTATGTCGAGAACTAGGCCGGAAAGCGAGAGGTTGAAGAGTCGGGGCACATTTACTATGCTTCCGAGAATTATGGGCTGATTAGTGCTGTAGTAGTTGCCAAAATTGTAGTACCAGTCAAAGTAGGCTTTGTAGCTCAATGCTGTCCAATTAGAGTATTTTCTCACCATTTCTGCCACTTTGAGGTCATAGCTGAAGGGTGAAACAGTAAAGAAGGCCCCCTCACGATAATTAACGTATTCGCTCCCTCCGCCGAAACGTATAAGTGTGTTACCAAACTGGTGAATATAGGGGCTGGTCGCAGGGTAAAGTATAGAGCTCTGGGACATTTTGGGACGGTTATAGATGCTTGGACCAAGCTGTTCTTTGCTTGGTACAGAAGATACGCCACCAGGCAACAGAGAATAGTTTCCAAATAGAATTCCACTTATCGGTACCGGACAGTCTAGATTAGTGGACACTGCTAGATAGCTATAGAGAAACTGGAACACAGCAGTAGCCTGCAGGTTATCGTTGCTCTTTAGCTCTAGGATGTTTGACCTTATTATTGTTCCGTTGGAAAGTCTCCAATAAGAAAAGTACAGCGGAAAATCTATGTAGCTTGAAAGGGTTACCTTGTGTGTTCCAATAGCGTTTGAAAATTCAGCGATATACACGAGATGTTCATTATTCAGCACTACATTCTGTAGCCGAAGAGAATAAAGCCAGTAGGGGCCGGCCGGGACAAGGGACAAGTTCTGGTAAATGGTTCTACACGTCGATAGGTCATTCGGGCTTGAACACGCATACACGTAGACTTTTCCCGGCTCGCCTTTAGAGCTTGTTTCGTCCAAGGCCGAAAAATTGTATATGCCTGAGAGAGGTCTAACGCTGAAAAGCATGAATTTCTTGCCCTCCAGAACCGTTCCAATAAGATTTATGTCGCTATAATTGAAGTAGTACCTTGTATAGACAGTGTTCGGTGCAATTAGTCTCAGCATTGAGCCTTCTCTAACCGACAGAATAGTCGAAGCAGGTGAAGAGCCTCTAAGTCGGAGCTGTATAGTGTTTGAGGAGTTTCCAAGCACTACAGAGAAGTTAACGGTAGCAAAAATTTTTCCACCGACTTTTATTGCTCCGTCGAATACTACGCTTCCATTAAAAACGACACTATCATATGTAGACCTAGCTGGAACCAGGAAATATACATTTGGAGGTGGCCCACTCCACCATAGCGGATAGTTTTGATTTCCTGGCACAGAGAGGTCCACGGACAACGCCAAGGTCACGTTTTGTTCGGCGTATGCAAGAGTCGATAAAAAAGCCGGCAACAAGAGAACTATAAGAATGGCAAGTCTACTAGCCATCTAATCCACCTGTAAGAATAGAAGAGACGTTGACCTGCAAGTTGCCTCGACAAATATAGAGCATCTCTTTCACAGTGCCATTCGTACCAATGGCTCTTACTGATACTATCGGTGGGCAAGTTTTTCCGACCTGGGACACTTCCACCTTAGCCCCAGAGAAGCCTTGCACCGTTACGATACAACTACAGATGGTTCTAGAGGAGGCTACATATGCATCCAAAATGGTTGGAGAGGCTACCAGCATTATCAGTAGTCCTATAGCCAGAAATATTCGAGACATATCATCCTTTTTTAGACAGTCTAAATAAAACGCTCAAGAGGGAAAATCTTCCCAGAGCCGCCTTATAAGCATAATGTGAAATGTGAACGGTGAGCAAAAAATGTCGGAAGAATCTGTTGGCAAGAGTTTAATGCTGATAATCACACTGAGCGTTGTAGCACTAATTGGTTTCTTCATGTACAGTGTAGCTTCTTCAGCCACAAACAGGCCTATACTTGTCCAGGCCGGAGACGCACTTATATCTGGAAATCCACCCACCTACACTGTAACAATATACCTCCAGAACATCGGGACCTCCACTGTTGACTTGACTGGAATAAATCTAAATGTTCCAGACATTGGAGCCAGCGCGTCACTGACCTGTGATCCACCAACATTAAAAAGCGGCGAAATAACGAAGTGCACAGCGTCACTAAGCACTACGTCCGCTATAACCACGGCGAAAACAGCCATCATAGAGACAAAGTATGGCGCATTAAAGATCACTCTCCTAAGGGCCTAAGAACAAAAAAGGGTAGATTTTTTTGCTCGGCGACCTAGAACTTTTACTACTCCTTGTTTTTTCTGAGGCACAACCCTCCTTTATATTCTCGTGGCTATCAAACAATGGCTACACCTATAAAGCTACGAGCAGACTGATAGAGTTGGCAAAGCAGGACGAGATGAATGGCTCGAGAGAAGCCCTCAAAACACTTCTCTACGAGAAAATCCAGCAACTCCGGCTAAACCTAGAAATTTTCAGCAAAAAGTCTGAGACGCTGATGGAGATTTTCACGCTTACACTTTTAACGGCACCCATAATGCTCTACTCTTTGGGGATATTTCAGCCGTGGCTCCTCCCACAAATTACAATTGTACTCATGGCTCTTAACATGTTGATCCTCATGCTTTATAGTAATCTATACCCAAGAGAACTCCGCGTCATGAAGTTGCCGAGAAAAATGTTACCAATTGTACTCTACCCAGCACTCGTAACGCCAATAGCAAAAACTCTTTTTCCAGAGATACCGCTCGAAAAACTCTTGCTAATCTTTCTGACAATTTCTATCCCCGCAAGCATACTAATATATCGGGAAACAAGACAAATAACAAAGGAACTCCAAGAAAACCGAGAAATCCTCGTAAAGGTCTCATCAAGCCCCTTCCACGTCTTCTCTCATTTAGACCCCAGTCTACTCAAGAAGGACACAAAGACTGAGCTTTCAAAAACTGTCAGAATAGCTGTATACCTTCTTGGGCTGTGGGGGACGGAAAAGCGAGGTCTAGCGGAACTCAAAAACATCTACGAAGAAATACTCAAAACACTAAAAGAAATTCGTGCCCGTGGAACAATTAGCGCACTAAGCAACCTGGTCTCTCTTTTCCTCCTCGGCTTCAGCTCAAGCCTAATAACACAGCTACTCTCAACGCTTGCCTCAAGAGACATGCTGGCATCACTAGGAATAATAATAGACCCTGCCCAACTATACACCTGGATAGAGATCTACCTCATATATGCCTCTATCGTATACACACTTGGCCTAGCCCTACTATCCCTAGGCTCTCCCTCCTTCTATCCCCTCTGGTTGCCGCTAAGCATACTCACGACACTTGCAGGCCTCATCTCCGGGAAAAAGCTTCTCGGGTGGTAACCAGTGGATAAAACACTGTACGGCTTCATAGTTATCCTAGCTCTACTTGTCCTACTCTTACTTTTCATCGAACCGACTGTCACCCGTGAAGCACCAACCATCTACATAAATTCTACCTGCCACCTCGTAATCGCTAAAGGATAGCTAGCTATAAAATGGGTATATCTTTTACAAAATAAACTGAGAAAGAAATATATATCCACGATTTTTTCTACACTGCGGGAAGAATGGTAAAGGGCTACATCTTGGTCACAACCAAGCCCGGAAAAGAATACGATGTTGCCGAGCAAGTCAAGAAGTTTCCATTCGTAAGCGACGTTGACGTCACATATGGCCTATGGGACATAGTTGTGCGTGTGCAGCCACCTACTCTCTCCGAGCTAGACAAAGTCATATCTATGATAAGGAGTCTAAAAGAAGTAGAACAGACAGTTACCCTTGTCTCACACGAGTAGCCTATCTAGATTATCCACTCCTTGTTCGCTATTTTCTCGGGTATATAGACGTTGCTTAGGAACTTGAAGCCGTGGCCCGAAAGAGCCTCTATCTCTATCTTTTCGCCGCGCTCTATGAAGAGCTGAAGCTCCTCCATCCAGCGCTTCGACTCCTTGAACCACGGGTAGTTCATCAGCTCCTTTGCACGCTTTATGTCGCGCTCAGTCGCCTTGATAATATAGTTCTTCGGTATCTTGTAGCGCTCAATGTCAGACGTCGAGACGCCTAGAAACCTAGCCTCAGGCGTAGCAAGCCTCTCACTCTCGTAGCTCAAAGAGATAGACCCGCTCCTATAAACGCTGTAAATATAGTACCCATAGCTGTCTGCGTCCGTCAATATGTACACCGGCAAGTCAAACTCCTCCCAAAGGCGCCGAACCATTCTCCTAGTGCTACGGTCAGGCTGGCCCTTACCCGTCACCAGTATACATTTGTTCTTCTTCCAGAATTCTTCCTCGTTCAATCTCTCGAATATAGCGCCCTTTTCCACAACTAGGACATAGTCAGCTTCTACCTTTGTAATTTCTAGCTGGTCAACGTTGCTGGGTATTCCCCAGGCACCGCTACCCATTCTTGAGAGGTCGATCTCTGTCCCCTTACTCCTTATGATCATGTTTCCGACTATACGTCCCTTTGCGTCATGCATGATTCCCATATGTTCCCTTAGGAGTCCCGTTGCGACCTCTATGTCCTGGATTACGGCGTTGGATTCCCGCTGGTCGTCCCACGTTTCCTCGCTGACCTTCTTACCGTATTCGTTTACATAGTAGATTGTGTGCTTGCCAGTGTAATATAGATCTCTGATTGTTGGGTAGTCGTTTTCTCTGCGGGCCCTGACAATGAGGGAGAGCATGAGGATCGTCTGCATGAAGCGTTTGGACTCTCCGATGTCGAAGAACTCTCTTTTTGCAGTCTTTGGTCCGAGGACGAGGAGTTTCCTCTTCTTGTCCCAAATCGTATTGGCAAGGGTTCTCACGGGTATGTCAAGGTAGGGCGGCTTGCCGGACTGTATCTGGTCGTAGATGGACCTGGCGAGCTGTTCCAGCCTTGCTAGGACTTCCTCTGAACTGGGAGAGATGGGTTTGCCGGCTTGTTGAGTATTCTTAGGCATTCACCGTCACCTCTTTTTTCTGGAGCTCTTTCTTAAGTAGTTCCTCTAGAAGCGAGGAAATACTGCTTGGGTCCATGTTTAGGACATAGGCAAGGGATGACGAAACCTCCCCCATGTATTTCCTGATCGTTACCTCTTTCCTCTTGACCTCGTACATTTTTTCCAGCTTTGATAGGTATATCCGTAGCCTCCTCGCAACGTCTCTAATAGCTATTTCTAGTTCGTGTTCAAGCTCGGGCACGTCTGCGATGGCCTCCTTGCCGACCCCCTTAAATGGTATCTTCGTGGAGCAGACATGTGTGACGACTGCCACTGGGGCTGGGAATTTTATCTTGTAGATGCTCCAGTCTATTGAGTCGACGATTTTTCGCGATACGTCTACGCCTTCGTCGTATAGGAGGGGCATCTTGTTTGCGAATCTAAGCAGGAGCACGTTGTCTTGGGGCGGTATCTCGCCGCCATACGCTATCGCTGCCTCAACGATAAACGCGTGTCCACCATACGAAGATGGAGGCCTAATCACTGCTGTTGCGAATTCGGGCTTCAGTATGCTTTTTACTCCCTTTTTGAGGAGTTCGGGTCCCAGGGGCGAGAGGGTGAGTGGTCTCGGCCTGCGCCACTTGGGGAAGTTTTTCATGGCTGTTGCCAGTTTCTCGAGATCTGCAAGTTTTAGCTCCTTGACCTTTGTGTCAGGCTGGAATCCAGCCCATGTAAGGAATTCTTGGGCTATTTTTTCGCCAACCCCCTCAAAGTATTTTTCCAGGAATCCCGCCAGCGTCATGTCATTGTTGTTTGACCGTCTAATCAGGTCTTTTAGTATCTCGATGTCGACTCCTTTCGGGTGGTATTTGCCTATTTGTGGCGGTTCGGGCAACTCTTTAGAGACTCTCTCGAAGAGAAGTTCACCGTCTGGAGAGCGGTACCGTATAGTGGCGTATGGAGAGATGAGGGCTGTACGCCTAATATAGTCCTCTATTCTTTTCTTTGACTGTAGCCATGCCCCCTCGAGGGTCAGCCTAACTATGGTCCCGTGCCAGTTCTTGTTTTTCTTCTTTATTCTCATCTTCTGGACATGTGGAATATTCCGGCTGATATCTATGTATAGCAAGTATTCTCCAACAACGTCCGAGTCCCTTGTCGAGCTTTTGACATATATTGGTTTGCCCGTAGTCATCTGTGCATAGAGCACCGCCATCTTCACGCCTAGCCCAAACACGCCACGCGTCTGTCTGACAACGTACTTGGATCCATAAAAGACCCTACCAAAGACATTCGGTATCTCGTGCGCTGGAATGCCGATACCGTTGTCGGCGACCCTAAGTGTTACCCATTCTGGTCTGTCTTCGTGAAGCCGAACCTCAACATCTATATATGGCAAGATGCCGTGGGTCTCGGTTGCATCTAGCGAGTTCTCGACTAGCTCCCGTACGGTTTGGTAGAGAGCCCTAGAGGGATTAGAAAAGCCGGCTATCTCCTTGTTTCTGTGGAAAAATTCTGCCGGAGAGAGTCCTCTATATTTTTCGCTCATATGTAGCCACCCCTCCTTTAACTGCGGGGACGTATATGAGGATACTTGTAGCCTGCATTGCCATATTTAACCATTTAACAAAATAAAATAAACAAATAAATCTAAGTTCTAATTTTTTTAGGTTTAAAACAAAAAGTAAATCATTTTACAAACATCTACCAGGATTCTTTAAATAATATCTAATTTTTTGTGTTCAAATCCGCTCCAATATACTACAGAATTATTCTAGCAGGATATACACGGTACTTGACTTTCTTTTTGCTTTGCCGCCTCTTGTTAAACACGTATATAGATGCTGTTGCCGATAAGGCAACAATCCCCTCCACAATCATATTACGGGCGTAATACTTTCATCATATTTCCATTTAAAACAAACCTTTAAAATACAAGGGGCAATTACTGGCCAGAAGCCGAATTGACTGGCAGAAGCAAGTTTGAAGTCCTAAAGACTCATAGCGCCAGGCTTTGGTGGAGCCTTGAGAACAATTCCCCCTTTATCTCCAAGCCAGCGAGCGGCATGTTTACTGAGGTAAGACTAACCCCGCCTGGAGACGCTAGGCCTCTTGTAGGCTACTACTACAAGTTTGTATGGGAAATAATAGAGGGGTACTTTTACCCGTCAAAGCCTCCGCTACCCAAAAGGAAAACTATACTTCTTAACAAGGTCCCCTACCCAGACTACGCTGAAGAAGTGATACTTGACGGACAAGTTGTGGGCCACATTTTCTATGACCTGAAGCAAAGGAGATTCAGGTTTAAGCCTCTCTATTTTCTCGTTGAAGAATCGGTCAAGAACAGACACGGCTACTATGCGGTTGTCGACCTCCCAAGGCTCTCGCGTGGCTTCACCATCAAGGAAGAATATATTCTTTCATCTAATCTTCCGGCACCAGACAGGGACGAGTACATAATGCTTGGTACCGCGAACGGGAGATACTATGGCATAGGCGTGAGGGTGAGATCCAACAGGATCTACACCCTGAAAAGCTGGCTTGCAAAGCCGTCTTCTTGGCTCGACAAAGACCCATCTATGCTTGAAGTAGTCAAATTCAATGAAGCCGCTCTTAGAGAGAAAGAAGAAGAAGCAATAAGGTTTATCAGGAGCATAAAGGAGAAGTACAACCTTCCAGTCTTTGTGTCCCTTTCAGGCGGGAAAGACAGCCTAGTCACGTTGCACCTTGCAATTAAAGCCCTCGGCAAAGAGAACGTTACAGCCATCTTCAATAATACGGGTCTAGAATTCGATGAAACAGTCGAATTTGCAAGAAAAGTTGCCGAGCACTATGGCGTAGATTTCATCGAGGCCGATGCGGGCGACAATTTCTGGAGAGGGTTAGAAATAATGGGTCCACCGGCCCGCGACTACCGGTGGTGCTGTAAGGTAACAAAGTTCTCGGTTCTAGCCAGGACGCTCAAGTCAGCCTTTCCAGGGGGAGCAATAAGCTTGGTTGGGCAGAGAAAATATGAGTCAAGTGCCAGGGCGATGTCGCCGCGGATATGGAGAAATGAATGGCTTCCCAGCATAATTGCCGCAAGCCCGATACAGGACTGGACTGCTCTAGACATCTGGCTTTATATTTTTCTCGAAAAGCTTCCCGTAAACAAGCTTTACTACGTGGGCTTTGACAGGCTAGGCTGTTGGCTGTGCCCCGCAACAGAGCTTGGAGAAATAGAAATAGCAAAAAAGGCCAAGCCAGAGCTTTACAGGAAATGGGAAAACTATCTCAAGTCCTATGCAGAAAAACATGGTCTACCAAGCGAATGGGTCGATTGTGGTCTCTGGAGGTGGATACAGCCGCCAAAAGACATATTGAAAGAATGTCCAGCCAGCTACAAGGATCAGCGCGGTGCACAGTACCAAGTAAGCAAGAAAGAAGACAAGTTAGAATTTATACTCCTCGCTAGACCCACAACGAAACTCGTCCCAGAAAAACTTCTCAACTTGTCCATCTCGAGCCCCACAATAAAGCTAAAGAAAGTCCAAGTCGAAGACAACAAGCTGGTCATTGAGCCAGAGCGGGTGCTTACACCTAGGGACATGGAGACACTAGAAAGGGTCTTCATGAGGGCCTATTACTGTGCCGGCTGCCTAGAATGTGCATCGAACTGCCCAGTTGGAGCCATCAGTATCGATGAAAAGAATGGCGGGGTAAAGATTAATAGTGATGCATGTAAACAGTGTTCTCTTTGTAATCTCAAGTGCCCGATCGCTGAATATACGTTGAAGACGCGTGGACAAAGCTAGAGGATAGCTGAAGCCTTAACCCGTCATTATTTCTCATGGGAGGTGTTTTGTGCGTGGGAAAATGTTTATAAACATCGTATTTCACAAAGACAAAAGGCCTTGAGGTGAAACCATTTGGCATACATACCCAAAACAATGGTGCTAGGGAGATGTGTCAGGTGCGGCAAAAAGATCTACAAAGGAGACGAGTATTACTACTGCCAGAACTGCGGAATAAGCTACTGCCCGGACTGCACTAGAAAGCTCCAGGGGAAATGTGCAGTGTGCGGGAAGCCACTAGTGAAAAAGCCATAAGGGAACGTATTCTTCTAAGGTTCTTCTTCAATAATATCAAACAAAACTTGCTATGTGACTAGCTACATTTTGAAAAGGGAGTATCCTTTAGACTTTTGCCCCTCAATCCTTCGAACAAAGATCCCCATGACCACCATTTTCCCACTGTTACATTTTGGGCAGACTCCCTTTTCTTGGAATAAAGCATCGCCCTCAGCATAGTTTCTCTCTTCCTCATAGCCACAGGTGTCGCATTTTAGGAGAGTGATGAGCTGTGTCGAGGCGGGCCTGATCTTTAACAGTCTTCCCAGAGACCAAGAAATATACGCTACGAGCATGGCTACTAGCAAGGCGCCAGACATATACTGGTCGTAGTTTGTCGCGAAATAGAGGTATAGTAGGGCTACGAGAATAACTATAGAAGCAACAAGGGCAACCACGTAGATTGGTAGCCATTTCTTTTTCAGATTAACTATTGTCTCATCAACGCTTGACGTGTGTATCCCCACTCCACTTGCAGGGGTTCACCTAATTAGTTTTTCTATGCTTACCGCGCGCGAAAAGTTTATTAAAAAAGATAAACGAAAAGCAAAAGGCGTCAATATGGCTACCACGATAGCTCTACCCAAATGTACATCTTGCGGGAGGCCAATAGCACCATCCATGAGGGCCACAAGCTTCCGTTGCCCTAACTGTGGAGAGGCCGTAATATGGAGATGCGAAAAATGCAGAAAACAGGGCAACAGATACGTTTGTCCAAAATGTGGCTTTGAAGGACCTTAAACCATTCTCCAGGAATATTCTTTCTACGTTAGATGTTTAGAGAAAGGACTCTCCAAACGAAAATATTATTACCCACCACTCTAACCACATCACGGTCAATATGGCCCGAGTAGCAGTATTAATAAGAGTGCTACCAGAAGACGCAGAACTGAAACCCGAAGAGCTAAAAAACAGAATAGCCGAAAAGCTTCCGCAAAAATACCAAATAGCCCAATACCAGGCCGAACCCATAGCATTCGGCCTCGAGGCACTACGCATGGTAATCTTCATGCCAGAAGAAACCGAGGGAGGCACAGAGGAACTCGAAACAATAATACAGTCAGTGCCAGGGGTAAGCCAACTAGACGTCCTAAACGTAACCAGGCTACAAGAATAAAGTTTCCCGGTTTTTATGGGTCATACAAATGCCTTCTCCTCACCCCTCAGAGCAACTCTGAACAATCATCCCCAGATTTACACTCTATTCCTACTTTTAAACGCTTATTTTTCCCTCCTCGATACAGAATTTTCCGTATGACAAAAATAATACAAAGACTTTTCATTCGACAAACCCCAACATAAACAAACATACCCTTGATAAAAACCCACAAAGCAAAAATAAACGAAGTATATGAGAGGGCTACTTCTAAGCGAAATAAACGACAAGAAAATCCTCGAAAAAATAGTAGGAAAACAACTCTACAACAGGAAAGGGGAAAACATAGGCATAATATGGAAAATCTACATCTCCAAAAAAGACAAGCACCCACTCAAAGTTGTCATAAAGACGCATGGAAACCAAAAAATAACAACGTCCCCCGAGAGGATCAGGATCGAAAAGGGAAAAATATATCTCCTAGACCAGACACACGAAGCGGCACGCGCCATAATAGACAGGCTATCAGAAATAGTAGCCGAACTCAGGAACCTGCGAGACGCACTCCTCCTCCTCGACGAAAAATACATCTCCAGCGAAATAACGCCAGAAGAATACCAGTCAAAGCGGGGCAACATAGAAAGAAAAAGACTCCAGCTACGTATAGAAGCAACCACACTCCTAGAAACACTAAACCACCTCATCGAGCAAGACAACTTCCTAGACAAAGAAGAAGAAACAAAAATCTACGAAATCATTGACGCATTAACACTAACATTCCCCACAATACACTTAAAAGAACTAGAAAAAATCTTCACAAACAAAACACAAGCCACACAAATAGAAACCTAACATGCTCACCGAGACATGGCGGGCCCGCCGGGACTTGAACCCGGGACCAACGGCTCCGCAGGCCGCCACGCTTCCTAGCTACGCCACGGGCCCATTGATTATCTTTCTACAAGTCTTAGAGATACTATTAATTTTTTCGGCTCTCTAGTTTCGCTGGGCTGTTATGGTCGATTTTCCTTGAAGTCATAATAACTTTTAGTTTCGCTAGGTCAAAAATAAATAACTCGTTCATTTCATGGAAAGAGCGCGCTATTATATCTCAAAATGTCTCTAAACATGAATGTCTGCAGATGGCTTAGCTGGATCATTAACACAGCAACAATACCGCTCCAGGAATGTTGTGGCAACCGCGAACCTCGGAAAAGGTACGCAACAGCTAAACAAAACAGTAAATGGTGGGGCCGCCGGGATTTGAACCCGGGACCTTGCCGCACGGGCACAAGCCCGTGAACCAGCGCTCCAGTGCCGTTTACGGGGTACACCCCCAGGCTGGCATCCTTCCAAGCTAGACTACGGCCCCTCTCCTGTGTATATACGGGCTATGTATAAATACTTTATTTAATGTCTCTATATGTATAATCGGCGCGCGCTACTACTAAGAAGAAAATAAGATAATATGTTAGTTGCCTTGCGCATAGTGTACGTCATTGGATGGACTACCTGGTGGGGAGAGAAAGGATTCTTAGTTTGGTCTTTGTTCATTTCTATAATTTTTGTAGTCCGAGTTTTATGGCGTCCTGTGTTTTTCGGGTGGGATGTGTGGTGGATGTGTGCTAAAATTATATAAGGTGTGGTTTTAGGTGATTTGGGTTGATGGGTGATGGATGGTAGCTCGTTTGACTTGGTGCTTTGGCTGATAGTATTGACTTTGTTTTCTTACTTG
>Ga0209225_1001182_pt1 | contig 26793 bp, 24 predicted proteins | sample WasSprMetagenome_FD_184732 | JGI IMG/M metagenome (GOLD analysis project Ga0209225, IMG submission 184732) | Sulfidic aquatic microbial communities from Washburn Spring, Yellowstone National Park, USA - WS (SPAdes) (version 3) | ecosystem: Environmental > Aquatic > Thermal springs > Hot (42-90C)... | reverse complement strand
TAAATGGAATTTTCCCCAAAAATATTCTTCCTTCAGACCCTGAGGTACAATCAACAGTAATTTCTTGACCGGTTTTTAAAATTTTTGTCGCTTTACCAGTTCCAACAATACATGGAATGCCCAGTTCTCTACTTACGATTGCGGCATGACAGGTTTTTCCGCCTTCATCGGTAACGATCGCTGATGCAAGAGGGAATGCTGCAACCCAATCAGGATCTGTCATTTTTGTCACAAGTACTTCTCCCTTTTTAAACTCTGAAATTTTTGAAACATCTTCAATAATATGAACTTTACCCTGGCCAATTTTGTTTCCAATAGCAATTCCAGTTAAAATTGGCTTTTTTATAGTTTTAATTTCGTATTCTTCATAAATTCTTTCTTTCTTTGGAGCATGTACCGTTTCGGGTCTTGATTGAACAATAAAAAGCTCCCCTGTCTTTCCATCTTTTGCCCACTCAATATCTTGATGAGAGCCATAATGTTCCTCTAAAATCATTGCCCATTTTGCCAAAGTTAAAATTTCATCATCGTTTAAAGAAAATTTCAGCTGGTCTTTTTTTGGAACTTTAACTTCCTTTAGTCCTCCTCCTTTTTTATAAACCAATTTTCTGTCTTTTTTGCCCAAATCTTTTCTAATTATTGCCCTATAACCTTCTTTTAAAGTGGGCTTGAAAACATAAAAAGTATCTGGAATTATTTTGCCCCTCACAATCATTTCTCCTTGTCCATAAATTGAATTAATTAAAACAACATTTTCAAATCCAGTTTCAGTATCCAAAGTAAACATTACCCCAGAAGAAGCCAAATCAGACCTTACCATTTTTTGAACGCAAACAGAAAGAGCAACCTTTAAATGCTCAAATCCTTTTTCTTCTCTATAAGCTATGGCTCTATCTGTGAATAAAGAAGCAAAACATTTTTTAACTGCTTTCAATAAATTTTTATTTCCAGAAATGTTAATGTAGCTCTCGTGCTGTCCTGCAAAAGAAGCAAAGGGGGCGTCTTCTAAAGTCGCCGAACTTCTCACTGCTACATCAACATCTTTTTGATTATAAATTTTTGAGAGTTTTTGATAGTTTTTCAAAATTTCTTTTTCCAAATCTGGAGGGAACTTTGATTTCAAAATCAAGTTTCTTGCACTTTTTCCTGTTTCTTTTAAAGATTGAATGCTCTTTGGGTCAAATTTTTCAAAAATTTCTTTTAATTTTTCATCAATTTTATTAAATTTTAAAAAGTATCTAAATGCGTCTGCAGTTATTGCAAAACCATTTGGAACATTAATTCCCTTTTTTGAAAGCTTAGAAAACATCTCGCCCAAAGAAGCATTTTTCCCGCCAACCAAAGGAACGTCTTTTTTTGAAATTTCGCTAAACCAAAGAACGTACTTTCTCATAAATTTAATTATTTCTTCTTTTCTTTTTTTGGCGAAAGCTTTATCTTTCTTTTTGGGCCTTGAATTATTTTTTGACTCACAAGGAGATTCCAAACACTATCTGAGGGTTTTGCTCCTTTGGAAATCCAATAAAGAGTTCTTTCTTTATTTATCCGGGCTTCTTTTGTTATTGGACTATAAAATCCAAGGTCTTCAATAACTTTTCCTTTTAGAGAAGCTTCTTTTGGAGCAACTACCAAGCGAAAACTTGGTTGATTTTTTTTACCTCTTCTTTGGAAACGGATTGAGAGCATAATTTAAATATTAAAGTTTTCTTTTATTTTTTCAAGGGCAATTTTTGCTGCCTTTTCTTCTGCCTCTTTTTTTGAAAATCCTTTTCCCTCTCCAAGGAGCTTTTCTTTAAGATAAACTCCGGCCAGAAATTTCTTTTTATGCTCTTTCCCCCACTCTTTTAAAATTTTATATTGAGGCAAAAGACCGAATTTTTCCTGGGTGACTTCCTGAAGAAGTGTTTTGGGATCTTTAAAACCTTTTTTAATGATTTTTGGTAAAAAAACAAGAATGTTTTTTTGAATAAATTTTTGAGCTTCTTTTAAGCCTCCATCTAAATAAATTGCCCCAATAATTGCTTCAAGAGCACTGGCCAAAATGCTTTTGAGTTCATTTTCTCTTGCTAGGAATGCACCCTTAGATAAAAAAAGCCATTCTTTAAGTTTCATCTTCTTAGCCACCTCAAAAAGAGTTTGAGTATTTACTATCACCGACCTTATTCCAGTCATCTCCCCCTCGCTAAAAGAAAAATTTTTGTAAAGATGCTCGCTTACTACAAGCTCCAAAACTGCATCTCCCAAAAACTCAAGCCTTTCATTTGATTCTTCTCCTGGATGCTCATTAAGCCAAGAGCGGTGGATTAAAGCCTTTTTTAAAAGTTCCTTATTTTTAAATTTTATTTCCAAAATTTTTTCTAATCTTTCAAGATTTTTTTTCATTTAAAATTTCTTTTTCAAAAAATTTACCCAAAACTCCATTGATAAATTTCCCAGAAGTTTCACTTCCAAAAGTTTTTGCCAGTTCAATCGCTTCATCGATTGCTGCTTTTGGGGGAACTTCTTTTTCAAACATTAACTCATAAAGCCCAATTCTTAAAATGGTTACTTCAACTAAATCCATTCTCTCTATTGGAAATTGGGGGGCGTATTTTTTAATCACTTTATCGATTTCCTTTTGGTGGGAAATTATCCCGGTTAAAATTTTTTTTGCAAATTCGTTGTCTACTTTTCCTTCTTTTTTTTCTAGGTGTTCTTTTAAAATATTTTTAGCATCTTCTGCCCTAAGCTTTCTAAATTCTTTTTCAAATAGCGTTTTTAAAACAAGCTCTCTAGCCAAATGTCTTTTTGACATAGAAAATTTTATTTTTTAGAGAGATCTTTTAAAGAAAGGGGTTTTTTCTTCTCCGCTTCTTTTATTTCTTTCTCTTTTTCTTTTCTTTCCCTTTTTTCTAATTTTTTGAAAACGTCGATAATCATTTTGTCTTTATAATATCCGCAATTTAAACATGCATGGTGCGGTAAAACTGGCTGGCCACATCTTGGACAAATTCCAATAGCAGGATTTTTAAGCTTCAAATGAGCTCTTCTTCTATCTCTTCTTGATTTTGGATTTCTTTTTTTGGGAACTGGCATAAAACTCAAATTTTCCTTTTGGTAATTTTTATTTGCCAACTTTGAGGATCGATAATAAATTCGTCTCCTTCTTTAAGTTCCTGCGCCAAAAGGAATCTTGCGATAATATTTTCTACATAATTTTGGACTGCTCTCCTTATTGCTCTTCCTCCAAATACTGGATCAAAACCAATCTCGACAAGTCGATCTACAAGCTCAGGAGTAATTTTAAAATAAATCTTTTTTAATTCAAGACCCTCCTCTATTTCTTTAAGCAAAAGCTTAACCACCTCTTTCATTTCTTCTTTCTTTAGGGGTCGATAAATGACTACCGCATCAAACCTGTTAATAAACTCTGGTTTAAAAATTCCCTGACGCAAAAGACTATCAATTAAAACATCTTTGATCGTGGTAATGCTACTTCCTCTCTCAATTGCTTCGCGAATGTATTCCGCTCCAGCATTTGAGGTAGCAATAATAATTGTATGCCTGAAATCTACTTCTCTTCCAGCGCCATCGGTCATTGTTCCTTCATCAAGAACGCTTAAAAATAGGTTTAAAATATTTGGATGTGCCTTTTCAATTTCATCAATTAAAATTAACGAGAATGGGTTTTCTCTTACCTGAGTTGTTAAATAACCTGGCGTAGTCAACGTGCCAATTAATTTATCAATCGATTCTTGAAGTTGGTATTCCGCCATATTAAGTCTTATCATGTTTTTCTCAGAACCAAAATAAGCACGGGCTAGTTGCTTGGCAGTTTCAGTTTTCCCTACCCCGGTAGGGCCAAGGAAAAGAAAGTTTCCAATGGTTCTCTTTCTCTTTTTAATTTCCGCCCTGGCCCTTCTTAATGCGTTGGCAAGTTCGCTTACTGCCTCTTCTTGATTGATAAGCCTTTGATGAATAATTTGTTCGAGATTCAAAAGGGTCTCTCTTTCTTTTTCTTCGGCTACTCCAGCAGGAACTTCATATTTCTGAGAAAAGAAGGTATCGACTTCTTCTGGCAGAAGTATTCCTCTTGCTCTAATTGACCTTACTTTTTCAAAACCAAAACATTCATCAAGTAAATTAATTGCTTTTAAGGGGAAGGCTTGTTCTGTTAAAAAGAAATCGCAAAGCTTTACTATTTCCTTTAAGGTAAAAAGAGGTGCAAATACCTTAGTCAGTCTTTCTTGCGCCAAAACATTCTCTTCAAGAACTTTTAAAGTTTCTTCTGGAGTGGGGGGTTTAATTTCGATTTTTGAAAAATGAGTGAGGAGTTCTCTTGACTTTGAAATTGCTCTATGAAAACCTTCATAGGTGGTTATACCAATTAGTCTGAAATTTGGGTGAGGAAGATATTGAAGTAAAATTGGTGAAATATCTACCTTAGCTACCGCTTCAGCGCCAAATTCTTCTCCGACATAATTATGGATTTGATTAATCACTAGAATTACATTTTCCGCTTTAACTGCTTCGTTAAAAATGGTTTTTAAATTGACCTCAAGGCCTCTTAAGTCTCCAGAAGCCCCAATTAGAGAGGGCATATCGAGTTCCAAAACTCTCATATAATTTAAGCTGGGCAAACTTGCCTGCTTCACGATCTTGGTGCAAAGATTAAAAATAAGACTTTTCCTTCCGCTACCAGGTTCTCCAACAATAAGAGCGCAATTTTCGCTTTCCTTAGCTAAAATCTCTTCCAAATCTTGAAGTTGTTTTTGATGCAAAATTATTTTTGAGTGAAGCAAAGGATTAGCAACAACTAAATCATGGGAAAATTGATCTAAGGTAATCGTGTAACCCCCGATAAAATCTTTGGTTAGCGAATAAATTAGCTTGAAATAAAGATTTTCTCTTTCCCAAAAACGCTTCCTCCACTCAACTTCATCTTCTATTCTTTGTTGCCACATCGCTGCCTCCTCAACATCCTCTTTTAAAATTTTAAGTTTATCAAGAAATTCTTTAAAAAACGGTTCTTTATCTGCTAAAACTACAAAAAGATGCAAAATGGTAACTCTTTTTTGGCCATGTTTTTGAGCGAGCTTTGAGGCTTCATCTATAATTTCTTCGGCAACTTTTAAATTTTCTTCAAAAATCACTGTTCTTTCCTCTGGAAAACGAAGCTTTTTTTGCTCTTTAAGCTTTAAAAGGAGGGCTTTTCTTAATTCATCTCTTGGAATAAGAAGTCGATTTAAAGTAAAGTTAAGCCGAGTATTTTTAAGAAGATTATAAAGTAAACAAGTTGGCAAAGGTAAATATTTTTCTTTAAGGGTTTCTTTGAGTAAAAGGGCGCTTTCGAAATTTAAAAAATCAAGAAAATTTTCCGAGGGATCAAGTTCACCCTCAGGAGCAAGGTCCTGGCCAGCTTTTTTCAAAACTTGATTGGCAAAAGATTTCAGGGAAAAAAATATTCCAAAAAAAGAAAGGGAAATTAAACTTATTCCCAAAATTTTATTTTTAAATTGAGCGCCCAAAAAAGGTAATTTTAAATTTGGAAAGAAATGCAAAATTAAAAAAGCCGAAAGAGAAAGGATACCAATGGCAAAAGAAAAAAATTGAAAAAATTTTAAGATTTTTGGATTTAGAATTTTTGTCCAAAAAATTGCTCGAAAAATTTTTGATGTTTTTTGATCAATCATATTAAATTTTTTATCCCAAAAACAAACCCAGAAATTATTGCGGGCAGAAAGGCAAACCAAATCAAAAATGCCAAAATTCCAAAAATAAAAGTAACCGCTTCAAAAAGACTACCAATTAAAATAAAAATCAGTCTTAAAAAGGCCCCGATTAAACGGGAGAAGTTATTGAAAATAAAATTGGCTACTATTTCTCCTATCTCAAGTCCTGGAGTAGTTTTTTTAAAATAGAGTCCTTTCCATGGCGAAAAAAAAGTTTTCAAAAGAGCATCGAGCATAAAATAATTTTTGAAAAACCAAAGATAATTTATCCAAATCTTATAAATTTTTTGGGGAAGTTCCCTGAAATACCAACTTAAAAAGTTAAGCAGCATTTTTATTTAATTTTATCAAAAAGAATTTTATTTGGAAGTTCGAAAATTTCTTTCAAAAAATGGTCCCCCATCTCTTTCCGATATTTGTATTCTTCAACCCAAAAATAACTCCACTTTATCTCCCTCCCAATGTTTTTTTCTATTCTTTTAATAAGACTTTCAATCTTTTTTTGAGTTGAATTTCCAACAAGCAAAAGGTCAACTGGCGATCTTTTTTCGTCCAAAAATATCCCGGAAATTAAAGCAAGTTTTATCTGCTTTTGATTTTTTAAAACTTTTAAAATTTCTTTTAAAAAAAGTGGACCTGCTTTGAAAACAATGGCTTTAATTTCTGCAAAAAACGGAGATTTATGATTTAAGGAAAAAAATGTATCTTTTTTTCGCCGTTCTTTCTTTAAAAGCCCCGCCTCTAAAAGATCGTTGATCTCTTTTTTAACTTTCTTTGGAGAAACTGGAATTTTTTTAAAAATAAATTTTTGCGATAAAGAAACTCCCTCTCTTAGAAAAAAAATTTTAAGGAGTTTGGCTTTTATTTCTCCAAAAAGATAAGAAAGACTTTCTTCCATAAGCAAAAATTTTAATACAAAAAACTTGTCTTGTCAAAGGAAAAAGCTCGTTTTATAATTTCTTTATGGAGATTAAGGAATTTGTTTTAAGCTCTAAAATCCCGAAATATTTTTTGCAAAGCTTTGTTTACCAGCCCTTAAATGTCGAAGAAGAAAAGCTAGGTTGGCTTTTAATGATTGGTAAAATAAAAGCCACTTCCCTTGAGTATCTTTCTTTTTTGAACCTCCTTGCTTCAAGAATTAAAAGAGAATATTTCTCAAATACTTCTTTTTCCCCTCAAAAAGCTTTTGAATTTGCTCTAAAAAAAGGAAGGGAAATCTTAAAGGAACATCAAGAAAAGTTAAATCTTTCTTCAGAATTTGATTTTTTAGTTCTTTCTCTTTTACCAAAGAAAGTTCAGTTTTCTCAAGTTGGGAAAGTAAATGTCTTAGTTGTCAGAAAAAATAAAAAAGTCGAAATCCTTGATCTCTCAAAAGAAGAAGAATTTGAAAAAGAAGTTCTTTTTCCGCTGCTTTTGCTTAAGACTTTTGAAATCCAAAAAGACGACCTTTTAATTCTTAGCACTTCAAATATTTTCTCTAAAGATAAATTTATCGGAAAAGAATTTCCCTTAAAAGATTCAGATCTTGAAGAATTGGCAAAAAGTAATGAAGAAGGAATAGCTTTAACTATTAAATTAAGTCTTGGAGCCCCCAAGTTTTCTCATAAGGAAAAAGTTTTGATACCAAAAAAGGGCGGGGGCTTGCAATTTCAAGGAAAACTTGAGAAACTTTTAAGTCTTTTTAAAAAAAGTTTTGCCAAGGTCAAAAGTTTTAAACCAAAGTTCTTCAAACTTCCAAAAATGAAAGGCTTGAAATTCAAATTTTCTTTTCCAAAATTTTCACCATGGATTTTGGGGACATTTTTTCTTTTTGCCTTTGCCATTTTTGTAACCCTGTGGCATCAACAAAAAACCCAAGAATTTTTAAACAAAACTGGAGAGATAAAAAAGCTAATAAATGAAGCGTTGAATGTAAAAATTTATGGTAAAAACGAAGACGCAATTTTGGCACTAAATCAGGCTTTAAAAATGATCGCCGAGCTTGAAAATACAAAACTTTCTTTAAAGCAAAAAAATTTGCTTGAATCTTTAAAAAAGGATGCTCAAAAAACCTTTGATGAAATTTTTCCCAAAACTGAGGTAAAAAATCTTGAGCTTATTTTTGAAATGAAAGAGTCAGTTAATAAATGGAAACCTGATAGGATGCTGATCTTAAATGATTTTATTTATCTTTCATCTCAAAACTCAAACCTTGTCTGGAGGCTAAATCAAAAAACAAAAGAAGGAATTTTTATACCCCTTGAAATTGATAAAGTAAAATTCTCGCTTCCCTTTGGTAAAAATCCAATATTTTTATCCTCAAATGGACAAATTGAGGGTTTGGAAACAAAAGTTTCTTTAATCTTTCCAAAAGAGGGAATGAAAATTAAAGATGTAGCCCTTTTTTCAAAAAATCTTTATATTTTAAGCGATGATCAAATCTTAAAATATAACCTGAGTTCCGGAACAAAGGAAATTCTCGGGCAAAATTGGCTCAAAGAGAACATTTCACTAAAAGATTACTTTTGGATGGCTATTGATGGAAAAATCTACCTTCTTTCTTCAAGAAAAATTTTAAAACTTGGGCAAGGTAAAATTGAAACCGAATTTGATTTAACAAAAATTTATCCAAAAATCCAAGGCCCAAATAAAATTTTTACTCAAGGAGAAAGTCCCTTCATTTATATCCAGGATAAAAACGAGATTTTAATTTTAAATAAAGGAGGTAATTTCATAAAACTTCTAAGCTTTCCCCAGATTAAAAATTTGGTTGACTTTTCTGTCGAGGCAGATGGCAAAGTAATTTATCTTCTTGATGGAATGAAAATATGGAAAGCAAAAATTTAATAAAAAAATATTTTGAGTTTTTCTTTAACCTTAAAAGGCTCAAAGAAATGCCAAGAACTGGCTGGGTGCTTCGAGGAGTGAAAAATCCGGAAACTGTAGCTGAGCATAGTTTTGGACTTGCTTTTTTAAGTTGGATTTTAGGAAGTGAAACCAATTTAAATGTTTTAAAATTGATTAAAATTGCTCTCTCTCATGACCTTTGTGAAGTATTTGCTGGAGATCGGACCCCATTTTGGTACTATCCAAAATTGCCCAAAGAAAAGACCGCAAGAGAAAAAATTTTAGAAAAATGGGCTAGGCTTCCAAGAAAAAGTTGGAAAAAAATAGCTCGCAAAAAAAGAAAGGCGGAAAAGAAGGCACTTCTGAAGCTTCTTAAAAACCTTGATAAATCAACCAAAAACGAAATCTTTCATTGTTGGATTGAGTACGAAAGTAGTAGCTCCGAGGAAGGAAAATTTGTCAGACAACTAAACAGAGTGGAAACTCTTATTCAAGCTATTGATTATTTTGGAGAAAAAACCAGTCAAAATTGGTGGGAATGGCCCGAAGAAATTGCTGAAGATAAAATAATCCTCGAATTTTTAGATGTAATTGAGGAAAAATTTTACAAAAAAGAAGTCTCCAAAAAAGAGTCAAGTTTAAAAAATATTCTTGATGTCTTTTGGAAAGTAAACCAACTAAAAAAAGTTAAAAAAGGAAGCACCACAGTGGCGAGTCATTCCTTTGAAGTTGCTTTAATGAGTTGGATTTTTGGGAAAAAAGTTGGGTTAAATATGGACAAAATAATAAAAATGGCCCTTTGCCATCAAATTCATGAGGCAATTTTTCCAAAAGAAATTTCCAAAACTAAAAGTCATCAAAAAGAGGAAGAAAAAGTTAAAGAGGTAATTGGGGGTCTTAAACCAAAACTTTCAAATGAAATTTTCACCCTTTGGAAGGAGTTTCAACTAAAAGAAAGCAGTGAGGCTCACTTTTTAAGTCAATTAGCTGCTTTTCAAAATTTGCTTGAGATCTTACTTACTTAATTTCAACCTCAGCCCCTGCTTCGGTAAGTTTTTTCTGAATATTTTCTGCCTCTTCTTTACTCACCTTCTCCTTAATTAATTGAGGAGATTTTTCTGAAGCATCGACCAAATCCTTGGACTCTTTAAGTCCTTTTCCGGTAATCTCTTTAATTAACTTTATTACCTGAATTTTTGAAGCTCCGGGTTTTTTCAAAAACACTGAAAATTCACTCTTTTCTTGAGAAGCTTCCCCCTCTTTTGCTTGCGCTTGAGGAACTGCTTGGGCTGCTACCATCATTTGAGAAGAAACTCCAAACTTTTCTTCAAGGATTTTAACAAGTAAAGCTAAATCTTTAACTTTCATTTCTTCAATCTTTGAAACTATCTCCTTAAGATGCTCTGGAATTTGAGTATTTTTTTCTTCCATTGATTTTTTTTTTTTTTTTTTTAAATAGGACCTTTATTTTTTGCTTGCTAAAATAAGAAGAAGTCTTTTTTGAAGATTTTGCAAATCAAATAAAAATCTTGAAAGAAGGCTTTTCAAAGCAAAATACAATTTGGCTTTTGACTCTTGGACAGTTGGTAAAGTAGCCAAAAATTTAAGGTCTTCTGGAAGTAATTTTTTTAATTTTCCATCTTCAAGAGCAATTCCTAAAACGAAGTTAAGTTTTTCATTTTTTTGATTGAGATTTTCTTTTGCAAATTGATAAAAAATCTTTGCTGCTTGAACTTCGTCTTTTCCAAAAGCAGCTAAAATTTGCCCCTGAAGTTCATTTGATGGTATTCCTTCAAGCTCCAAAGCTTTTTTTAAAAGACTGGTTTTTACTACTTTTGCCTCAATCCCCTTTTCTTTAAATGCTTCTTTAAGTTTTTTTTGTTTTTCGAATGAAATTCCAGAGAATTTGCAAAAAACCGAAAGTAAAGAGTTCCAAAGTAACTCTCGAAGATTTTTCACTATTTCAATTTTTTGAGCTCTTGTTAGCATAAATAAAAAAATTGCGGTCCTACCCTACCGCAAATTTTGCCTCGGGAGGACTTATTTTTTGCCTCCTTTCTTTGGCAATTTAAATTTTAAGCGAAGAGTTTAGAAAAGTCAAGAGTTTTGGGTCTTAATTATCTTAACAGCTATTTCTCTTTCTCTTGGACCATCTGCCTCGACGAGAAAAATTTGCTGCCATCTACCAAGTAAAAGTTTTCCATCTTTGATAAAAATGAATCTGCTTTGGCCAAGAATACCTGAAATCAAATGAGCCAGGGCATTATTGTCAATTAAATTGTGAAAAAAGTTTATCTTTGAAGAAATATTTTCAAAAAATAAAAACCAATCTTTTTTTAGCCCCTCTTCATCTTCGTTAATTAAAAGACCAGCAGAACTATGTAAAAGGAAAATAAAACAAATTCCGTCTTTAACTTTACTTTTATCGACAATTTCTTGAATTGCTGAAGTTAAATTCAAAAGCTCTAGTTTCTTTTTTGTTTGAATTTTCAAAAAGAAAGTCATAAAAGAAAGATTTTGAAAAAAAAGAAATCAAAAGTCAAGAACCTTTGAATTTACAAAAATGAAATTTATATATAATATTTAGAAAGGCTTTTTGCCCAAAAAGCATCTTTTGGGATTTTTGGTATTCAAAAAAATATGGAGGAATTTATCAAAATTAAAGGGGCTAGGGTGCATAATTTGAAAAATATTGACCTTGAAATTCCAAGAAATAAATTGGTGGTGATTACTGGTATTTCGGGCTCTGGAAAATCATCTTTGGCTTTTGATACCCTATATGCCGAGGGGCAAAGAAGGTATATCGAAAGTCTCTCAAGTTATGCAAGACAATTTTTGGGTCAGATGGAAAAACCAGATGTTGACGCAATAGAGGGACTTTCTCCTACTATCGCGATAAATCAAGCTTCAATCTCAAGGAATCCAAGATCAACTGTGGGTACAATTACTGAAATTTATGACTATCTAAGGCTTCTTTTTTCACGAATTGGTGAACCTTATTGTCCAAACTGCGGACAAAAAATTCAAAAACAAACAATTGATCAAATGATTGAAAAAATTTTGAGGCTTCATGGAGAGATAATTATTTTGGGTCCGGCAATTAGGGAGAAAAAAGGTGAACATAAAGGGGTAATTGAAGAAATTGAGAGGATGGGGTTTGTCAATTTAAGGGTGGACAAAAAATATATGCCAATTGAGGAAGCTAAAGATCTTGAACTTGAAAAATATAAAAAACACACAATTGAGGTTGTCATTGATAAACTTACTGTTTTGAACCTTAAAGATAAAAATGCCCTTAAAAAAATGCGGATTAAAAATATTAAAGAGATCGAAAGAGAGCAAAAAACAAGAATAGCCGATTCCTTAGAAATGGCTCTAAAAATTGGTAAAGGAGTGGCCATCTGTCATATTCCAAAAGAAAACAAAGAAATTATCTTCAGTGAACATTTTGCTTGTCCAAAATGCAACATTTCTCTGCCCGAAATTGAACCAAGGTTTTTCTCTTTTAACTCTCCAATTGGAGCATGCAATTTTTGTAATGGTCTTGGAGAAAAACTTGAAATTGATCCAGATCTTGTTATCCCGGATAAAAACCTTTCCCTTGCTGAAGGAGCAATTTTTGCTTGGAGCCATGCGTCACACAAAATTGGAAGACAAAGTTATTTTTGGTGGAAACTCAAAGACTTAGCGGAAACTTACAATTTCTCTTTGGATACTCCTTTTAAAAAATTGCCCAAGGATATCCAGGAAATAATTTTGTATGGAGATTCTTATTTTGAAGGAGTAATTCCTTTCCTTGAAAGAAAATGGAAAGAAGGAGGAGAAGCTACCAAAGAAGAAGTTGAAAAATATATGAAAGTGAAAATCTGCCCAGTTTGTCATGGAGCAAGACTTAAAAAGGAGGCCTTGGCAGTAAAAATTGAGGGAAAATCAATTTATGAAATATCTCAGCTTACCATCGAAGACGCTAAAGAATTTTTTGAAAAACTAAAGGGAAAACTTAAAGGAGCTAAAGAAAAAATTGCAAGGCCCATTTTGAAGGAAATATTAAATAGACTCCAATTTTTAATAGAGGTTGGGCTTCCATATCTTACTCTTGAAAGAAAGGGAAGTACTTTAGCAGGAGGTGAAGCTCAAAGAATAAGGCTGGCGACCCAAATAGGTTCCGGACTTGTTGGAGTAACTTATATTTTGGACGAACCATCAATTGGTCTTCATCCAAGAGATCAAGAAAAATTAATTGAAAGCTTAAAAAAATTAAGAGATCTTGGAAATACTATTATTGTCGTCGAGCATGACCCCCAAACAATTTTAGCAGCAGATTATGTTATCGATATCGGGCCTGGCGCCGGTAAGGATGGAGGAAGAGTCATTTTTCAGGGAACTCCTCAAGAACTTTTAAAATCAAACACGCTTACCGGGCAATATCTTGCAGGAAAAAAATCGTTGATAGTTAAAAGCGAAAAAAGAGAGCAAGAGGAAGAGGAAAAATTTATTATTATCAAAAGAGCCTCTCAATATAATTTAAAAAACATAGACGTTAAAATTCCTCTTGGAAAGCTCGTTTGTGTAACTGGAGTCTCGGGTTCTGGAAAATCAACTTTAGTCAATGAGGTTCTTGGAAAAAACCTTCTAAAAAAATTTTACAATTTTAAAGAAGAGCCAGGAAAATGCAAAGAAATTTTGGGAATTGAGCACATAAAAAGAGTTTCTATCGTCGATCAAAGTCCTATTGGAAGAACTCCAAGATCAAATCCAGTAACTTATATTGGAGCTTTTAGTTATATCCGGGAGCTTTTTTCACAAACTCCTGAAGCAAGAATGAGAAATTTTAAGCCAGGGAGGTTTTCTTTTAATGTAAAAGGCGGGAGATGTGAAGCTTGCCAGGGACAAGGACTAATTAAAGTGGAAATGTATTTTCTGCCAGATATTTATGTTGAATGCGAGGAATGCAAAGGAAAAAGATATAACAAAGAAACTTTATCGATTACTTACCAAGGTAAAAATATTGCCGAGGTCCTTGAGATGTCTGTTAATGAAGCTTTAAGTTTCTTCAGAAAAATTCCTCCAATTGAAAGGAAGCTAAAAACGCTTCAAGATGTTGGCCTTGGATATATTGCTTTGGGTCAACCCTCGCCTACTTTATCTGGAGGAGAGGCTCAAAGAATAAAATTAGCCAAAGAGCTTTCAAAAACTGAAAGTGGAGGAACTCTTTACATTTTGGACGAACCAACTGTTGGACTTCATTTTGACGATGTAATTAAACTTCTTAAGGTTTTGAGAAGACTCGTTGATCGAAAAAATACTGTTATTGTAATTGAGCATAATTTAACAGTAATTAGAAATGCAGATTGGATTATTGATCTTGGGCCAGAAGGAGGAGAGAAGGGTGGAAAAATTGTTGCCCAGGGGACTCCAGAAGAAGTCGCTAAAAACCCCAATTCTTTCACTGGAAGATATTTAAAAAGAGTAATTTTTGATAAAGAGATTTTATAAAAAATCCCCTTGCAAATGGTGATATTTTTTGTTAAACTTTAAAATTAAAAAATAATAGCGGGGACTGGTGTAATGGCTAACACGCTCGCTTTGGGAGCGAGTGACTCGCGGTTCAAGTCCGCGGTCCCCGAAAATTGAATTTTCATGTCAAAGAAAGTCCTTTTAATTGAAGACGATCCATTTATTGCCGAGATTTATATCTCAAATCTTCAAAGCGAAGGAATTGATGTTGGTATTGCTTCGGATGGAAAAACAGGGCTTGAAAAGATCGAAAAAGAAAATCCCGATTTAATAATCCTTGATTTACTTTTGCCAGATATAAATGGGTTTGAGATTTTAAAAAGGGTTTCAAAAAAACCAAAGAAACCTCCAGTAATTATCCTGACAAACTTAGTTGATGGAGAAAATATTGAGCATGGAAAGAAAATGGGAGCGGTAGCTTATTTTAACAAAACCGCTCTTTTCCCAAAAGAAATGGTAAAAAAAGTTAAAGAAATTCTTGAATTAAAATCGCGAGAGTAGTTTAGTGGTAAAACGGTTCCCTTCCAAGGAACAGTCGGGGGTTCGATTCCCCTCTCTCGCTCTGTCGCTTCGCGCCTTTGGCGCTCGGCTCCCAATGGGGAGAAATATCTCCCCTCTTGCGCTCGCTCAAAAAAATAAATTTTTTCGCTCGCTGTCACCCCTCTTCCTTAGATGAAAACTAACACCGGTCTGACCCGTGGTTTTTGGCCCAGGCTTTTTTTCTTTAAAATCAAAAGGCCCCAAGGAATCCTTGGGGCCACCAGACGATTTTTTTATAAATCCTTACTTTACCTTTTCCTTAAGCCCTTTTCCGGGCTTGAATTTGGGAACAATCCTTTCGGGAATAGTAATAGTTTCTCCTGTCTTTGGATTTCTTCCTGTTCTGGATTTCTTTTGAACTGTTAAAAAGGTGCCAAAACCAGCCAAAGCAACTTTTTCTTTCTTTGCTAAAGCTTCGGCAATAATATCAAGAATTCCATCAAGAGCTGCAGTAGCATCTTTTTTTGAAAGCTTTGTCTTTTCTACCAGCTTCTCTACAAGTTGTTGCTTGTTCATGTTTTTTTAATTTTTCGACCTTTTTTAAAGTTCTATATAGAATTTTAAAGCTTTTTTCAAGGTTTGACAAGGGGGATATTATCTTGCGTACTCAATAATTCTTGATTCTCTAATTAAAACTACCTTTATTTCTCCAGGATATTCAACTTCTTCTTCAATCTTTTTAGCAATTTCTCGGGCTAAATTTCTTCCTTCAAGCTCATCTACTTCTTTAGCATCAACAAACACTCTTAATTCCCGCCCAGCTTCAACTACCCAAGCTTTCTTTACTTCAGGAAAACTTTTGGCTACTTTTTCAAGGCTTTCTATTCTTTGGAAATAAAACTCTTCGGTTTCTTTCCGTGCTCCAGGTCTTGAAGAAGAAATCGCATCAGCAACTTGAACTAAAACGGCTTCAATAGATGAAAATGGGTACTCAAAATGATGGGCTTTAATTGCTTCGATTACCTCTTTTTCTATTCCAAATTTTTCTAAAATTTTTGCTCCTATTTCCACATGAGATCCTTCCACTTTTTGGTCGACCGCTTTACCAATATCATGCAAAAGCCCAGCCTTCTTTGCAATTTTTGAATCTCCGCCAATCTCCTGAGCTAATCTTTCGGCTAAAATAGCTACTTCTACAGAGTGGGCTAAAACATTTTGTCCAAAACTTTGCCTTAATTTAAGCTTTCCCAAAAGCTGATGAATTTCTGATGGAAGGTCAAAAATTTGAAGTTCCTGAGCGGTTTCTCTTCCAATCCTTTCTAAAATTTCTGGAAGCTTTTTCTCTATGTTTTCAACTTCTTTTTCAATCCTTGATGGCTGAATTCTTCCATCTTTAATTAAATTTTCAAGAACAATTTTAGCAATTTCCCTCCGTTGAGGGTCAAACGAAGAAAGAAAAACAACGCCCGGAGTGTCATCAATAATAATCTGAACTCCGGTTTTCTCTTCAAAAGTCCTCACGTTTCTTCCTTCTTTCCCAATAATTCTCCCCTTTAAATCATCACTTGGCAAAGCAACCTGAGTAGTGGTAAGCTCATTCAAAAATGAAGGCAAACTTTTTTGAATTACTGAAGCTAAAATTTCTTTAGCCCTACTTTGATATTTCAAATATCCTTCTTTTTCAAGCTTTGAAATTCGAGAAAGTAAATCTTCTTTAAATTCCTTCTCGATCTTTTCAAAAAGAAGCTTTTTGGCTTCTTCCTTGGTCAATCCACTTATTTTTTCTAACGCTTTCCTTCTTTCCTCTTCAAGACTCTCAAGTCTTCTTTTGAGTTCTCGGGCTTTTTCAAGATTCTCAGCAAGCTCCTTTTTTTGTTTTGGAAGGAGCATCTTTTCTTCCTCAAGTTTTAATCTTTCTCTTTCAATTCTTAGTTCTCGTTTTTTAAGTTCTGCCCTCTCCTCATCAAGTCTTCTTTTGCCATCCTCAATAATTCTCATTGCTTCTTCCTTTGCCCTCAAAATAATTTTTTCTGCCTGATTTTCTGCTTGAGCTAATTTTTCTCTTATTTTTTGCTCCAAAAACCGGGCATCAAGAGAGGCAAGTCTCTTTCTTGAAAGATATCCCAAAACTGCTCCAACTCCAAAAGCGGCGCTTGAAAGAATAATATAAAGAGGATCAAAATTCATAGATTTTAAAAAAATGATATCATATTGCGAATTTTGTGTCAAAAGAATATAATTTAAAAAGTTTTATGAAAAAAGTAGTCCTTGTAATTTGCGACGGCTGGGGAGTGGCTCCTCCAAGCGAGGGAAACGCACCAATGCAAGCTAACCTTACTTTTTTAAGGAGCATCGAAAAATATTATCCATTTACCATTTTGCATGCTTCGGGAATCAATGTTGGTCTTCCCTGGTGGGAAGAAGGAAATAGCGAAGTTGGACATTTAACCATTGGAAGTGGGAAGGTTATTTATCATTATCTCCCAAGAATCATCCTTTCAATTCAAGATGGAAGTTTTTTTCAAAACCCAGCATTACTTCGAGCAATAAATCATGCCCAAAAAAACAAGTCAAAGCTTCATTTAATGGGGCTGGTTTCTTCGGGAGGTGTCCATAGCTATATTGATCACTTTTACGGACTTCTTGATCTTTGTCAAAAAGAAAAAGTTGAAAAAGTATATTTACATTTTTTCACTGATGGCCGAGATACCCTGCCCAAAGAAGCAAAAACATTCTTGCCAATGCTTCTTCAAAGAATTAGAGCCCAAGAGGTAGGAACTTTAGCAACCTTGCATGGAAGATGTTATAGCATGGATCGCGATAGAAATTGGGATAGGACCGAGAAAAGCTATCGATGTTTGGTTTTTGGAGAAGGAGCTCAGGCACCTGACCCAATAAAGTATATTGAAGAATGCTATCAAAAAGGGCTTACCGATGAATTTATTCCCCCCGCAGTAGTTGATCCAAAGGGCATAATTGAATCAAATGATGCTATCATTTTCTTTAACTTTAGAGAGGATAGAGCAAGACAACTGACGATGGCATTTCTTGATGAAAATTTTAATCATTTTGAAAGAAAAAAACTCCAAAATATTCACTTTACCGGAATGACTCGATATCTTGATCTCAAAAACCTCGATGTTGCTTTCGAGCCACCCGAAATTGGTTTAACTCTTGGTGAAATTCTCTCTCAAAACAATCTTCTTCAATGGAGAATTGCTGAAACTGAAAAATATGCTCATGTGACTTATTTTTTTAATGGACTTCGAGAAGAGCCCTTCAAGGGCGAGGAAAGAAAACTAATTCCTTCAAGAGGTGGACCTCATTATGACCGATCCCCTGAAATGCAGGCAAGGGCAATTACTGAGGAAGCTCTCTCAAAAATCAAATTAAAAAAATATCACTTTATTTTAATAAACTTTGCCAACCCTGATATGGTAGGACATACGGGTAATTTAAAAGCGGCGATAAAAGCAGCTGAGGTTCTTGATGAGTGTTTTTCAAAAATAGTACCTTTAGCTCTTGAATCAGAATATGTAGTTTTAATTACTGCTGACCATGGAAATTTTGAAGAGATGCTTGATCCAAGAACCGGAGAAGTTTTAACCGAACATTCCTCAAATCCAGTTCCTTTTTATTTAGTTGATCCAGAAATGAAAAAAACTCTCCCTTCAAAAATTGAAATTTTTCAATTGAAAAAGGCTGGTGGTTTTCTTTTTGACATCGCTCCAACAGTCCTAGATTATCTTGAAATACCAAAACCCAATGAAATGCCTGGCGTCTCTTTAAAAAAGATTCTTTCGGTGTAAGGTTTTCTAACTTGAGTAAAGCTCCTCAAATTTTTGGAGAACTTTTTCAAATAAAATTCTTTGATAAAAGTAATCCTTAAGTGAAGGGAGATCTAATTTTTGGGCTTCCTCTACCGAAGGGAAATTCTTTAAAATTTGATTGATTTTGTCCTCAATTTCTTCTTGAGAAACTTTAATATCTTCTTCCTTTGCAATTTGAGCGATTACCAATTCTTCTTTTAGTCTCTTTTGGGCTGCTTCAGTAAGTCCTTCTTTGAGTTTCTCTTCGCTTAAATTGAGCTGGAGCAAGTATTCAGAAAAAGGAAGCCCGTTTTCTTCCACTCTAGCTTTTAACTCCTCAAGAAGTATCTCTTTTTCTTTTTCAATCATTATCTCAGGTAAATCAATTTTTGAAATTTGAACAATTTTTGAAATAACTTCTGAGGCCCATCTTGTCTTTTCGGCTTCTTCTTTTTCAATTAAGAGGCCCTCTTTAATACTTTCTTTTAATTTTTCAAGATTCTCAAAATTGCCAAGACTTCGAGCAAATTCATCATCCAAGGTAGGTAGCTTTCTTTGAAATACTGCCTTCACTTTAATTTTAAATTCAAGATTTTTTCCCGCCCATTTTTTTTGCCAAAAATCTTCCGGAATTTTAATAGAAAATTCTTTTTCCTCATTTTCTTTAAGACCTAAAAGATTCTCTTCAAAACCTTGAACCATTTTCCTTTCACCTAAAATAATCCGTTGATTCTTTATATCGCCATTTTCAATTTTTACGCCTCCTGATCTAATTTCTCCATCAATCAATATTTCATCACCTTTCTGGGCGCCGGTAGTTTTTCGAGCAAGTTTTGCTCGAGATCTTTGAATATCTTTTAGGACCTCTTCGAGTTCTGACGGCAAAACTTTAATTTCTCTCTTTTTTGTAGTCTTTACCACATCCTTCCAGCCCTGAATGCTTACTTTTGGAAAAATAAAAAATTCAAAAGTAGCTTCAATTTTTGTCTCGTCAATTTTTTTGAAAAAAATTTGTGGTTGACTAATAATTTGTAAATCAAACTCTTCTTGAGCTTTTTCTAAAACCTCTCTCGATACTATTTTGGCAACCTCATTTAAAATCTCTTCCCTCGAAAGACTATCTTTCAAAATCTCTTTTGGTACAAAACCCTTCCTAAATCCTGGAATTTCTACATTTTTTCCTAAGCTTTCCAAGGCTTTTTCGAAAAAAGAAGTCGATTCCTTTTGATCAAAAGAGGTCTCAAGTTTTACTTTTGATTTTGGAAAATAATCAATTTTAATTCCCATAAAAACTTATTTTTTTTGCCCCTTTTGGGGATAAATAATCTCATCAATTATCCCGTAATTTTTTGCCTCTTCTGCGGTAAGATAAAATTCTCTATCAGTATCTCTCTCAATCTTTTTTATTGGCTGGCCGGTGTGTTTAGCCAAAATCTGATTAAGTCTATTTTTAATACTTATGATGTGCCTTGCGGAAATTTCAATTTCAACTGCCTGCCCTCCCGCCTCTCCCATAACTTGATGAAGCATAATTTCAGAATTTGGAAGGGCGAATCTTTTCCCTTTTTCTCCTGCGGCCAAAAGTACCGCAGCCATTGAAGCTGCCATGCCAATACAAATGGTTGAAATCGGACAACTAACATATTGAAGGGTATCATAAATCGCAAGTCCTGCGGTCACTAGTCCTCCGGGACTATTAATATAAAGCTTTATTTCACGCTTTGGATCTTGGCTTTCAAGAAATAAAAGTTGAGCGATAATTGTATTGGCAACTAAATCATTTATTGGGCCACCAAGAAAAACAATTCTTTCCTTAAGAAGCCTTGAGTAAATATCATAAGCTCTTTCTCCATATGGAGTTTTTTCAATAATTGTTGGGATGATTGTCATAGATAATTTTTCGAAATTTTTAGACCTTTAAAGTTGTTTCTTTCTTTTGGCTAAGTTTTGGAGGTTTTGGCAAAATTACTAGCTCCCCATCCTTGGCATCTATTTTTACTTTGCTTGATGGTTGAATTTTGCCTTCAATAATTAATTGAGAGAGTGGATTTAAAATAGTTACCTGAATCACTCGCTTTAAAGGTCTTGCTCCAAATCGAACATCATAACCCTTTTTTGCCAAAACTTTCTTTGCTTTTTGTGTTACCTGCAATGTTATCTCCTTCTCCTTTAGTCTTTCTTCAATTCTTTTTATTTGAAGATCAACGATTTTCTCAACATCTTCTGGAGAAAGATAATTAAAAATCACAATTTCGTCAATTCGATTTAAAAATTCGGGCCTGAAATATTCTTTCAGTTTTTCTTCAATTTTTTCTTGAAGCTCTTTTTTGTCCAAAATTCTCTCTGATTTTTTTAAGTCAAAACCGAATTTGCTTGCCCTAAAGATTTCTTCGGACCCAATGTTTGAGGTCATGATTAAAATTGTGTTTTTAAAGTTAACCGTTCTTCCTTTAGAATCGGTAAGTCTTCCTTCGTCGAAAATTTGAAGCAAAATATTAAAAATATCAGGATGAGCTTTTTCAATTTCGTCAAAAAGTACTACTGAATACGGTCTTCTTCTTATCTTTTCGGTTAACTGCCCTCCCTCTTCATAACCTACATAGCCAGGGGGTGCCCCAATAAGTTTTGCTACTGCGTGCTTTTCCATGTATTCTGACATATCGAGGCGGATCAATGCATTTTCAGTATTAAAAAGAACTTCAGCTAAAGCTTTAGCAAGTTCTGTTTTACCAACGCCAGTTGGGCCAAGAAAGAGGAAAACTCCAGTTGGTTTTTTCTCATCCGCTAAATCTGCTCTTGAACGTCGAATGGCATTAGCCACTGCTCTTACTGCTTCTTCTTGGTCAATAACTCTTTTATGAATTTCTTCTTCAAGATGGAGTAATTTTTGGCTTTCTTCTTCTAAAATTTTAGTTACTGGAATGCCTGTCCACCGAGCAACAATCTTTGCAATATCTTCTTCGGTAACTTCTTCCCTTAAAAGTCTATACTCGCTTGGATATTTTTGAAGCTCTTTTTCAAGCTTTAAAAGCTTTTTTTTGAGCTCGGGAATTTTAGCGTAACGAATTTCAGCTACTTTATGAAGCTCTCCATATCTTTCCGCTCTTTCGCTTTCTTCTTTTAATTTTTCAATTTCTTTTTTTGTAAGCTTTATCTCATCAATAATCTTTTTTTCTGCAAGCCATTGAAGTTCAATCCTATCTTTTTCCTCTTTAAGATTAGCAAGTTCTTTTTCAACTTCTTTGAGCCTTTCCTGTGATTTTTTATCTTTTTCTTTCTTTAGGGCTTCTTTCTCGATCTCAAGTTTCATAATTTTCCGTTTAAGTTCGTCAAGTTCTGCCGGTTCAGATTCAAGTTCAAGCCTCAAAGCAGCTGCGGCTTCGTCGATTAAATCGATAGCTTTATCTGGTAAAAATCTATCGGTAATATACCTACTTGAGAGTTTTGCTGCTGCCACTAAAGCTGAGTCTTTGATTTTAACACCATGATGAAGTTCGTATTTTTCTTTAATTCCTCTTAAAATAGCAATAGTATCATCAACTGAGGGTTCTTGGACATAAACTGGCTGGAATCTTCTCTCAAGTGCTGGATCCTTTTCAATATATTTTTGATATTCTTTTAAAGTAGTTGCCCCAATAGCTCTAAGTTCTCCTTTAGCTAAAGCGGGCTTAAGAAGGTTTGAAGCATCGATTGCTCCTTCAGCAGCTCCAGCACCTACTAAAGTGTGAAGTTCATCGATAAAAATAATGTACTTTCCTGCTTGTCTTTTAAGTTCACGAAGGAGTGCCTTCACTCTGTCTTCAAATTCCCCACGATATTTTGTTCCTGCAATTAAACCTCCAAGGTCCAAAGTGATAATTCTTTTATCTTTAAGACTTTCGGGAACGTCCCCACTGGCAATTCTTTGAGCAAGCCCTTCAACGATTGCAGTTTTACCAACTCCAGCTTCTCCAATTAAAACTGGATTATTTTTCGTCCTTCGAGAGAGGATTTGAATTACCCTCCTTATTTCTTCTTCTCTACCAATAACTGGATCAAGTTTCTTTTCTTGGGCAAGACGGGTTAAATCAATTGTATATTTTTCCAAAATTCTATATTTTGTTTCTGGGGTCTGATCAGTAACTCTCTGCCCTCCTCTAATTTCCTGCAGTGCGGACATGGCGCTTTGATAGTCAATTCCATAAAGGAGGTCTCTTGCTCGATTGGGCACTTTTAGAATTGCCAAGAAAAGATGTTCCACAGAAATATATTCATCTCCCATTTGAGTTGCAATCCGCTTTGATTCCTCCAAAACTCGAGCGAAATCTTGAGTGAGATAAGGCTGACTAAATGAGGTTGGGCCAAAAACTCGAGGCAGAATGTAAAGAGCATTTTCAATTCTTTGAATAATTAATTTTGGATCTTGGTTTAACTTTTTGATCAAAATACTCACCGTCCCTTCTTCTTCCTCAAGGAGTGCCAAAAGCAAATGCAAAACATCAATTTGCTGATGGTTTTTTTCGGCGGCAATTGCTTGAGATCTTTGAAGTGCTTCCTGAGCTTTTATGGTAAATTTTTCACCATTTGGCATAAATTTATCTTTCCCCCAAAGTTACCGGTACCAGTTTTTCTTTCCCTTTTCTTAAAATTTTAAGCAAAATGGTATCCCCGGGTTTATATTTATAAATTACTTCATTTAATGGATTCTCTTTGGTAAGTTTTTGGCCGTTAATTTCCAAAATAATATCATTTTCCTGAAGTCCTGCTTTGTCTGCCGGGCTTCCGGGAACAATAGCTATTCCTTTTTCATCTCTCACAATTAATGCTCCATAATTTACTGGGAGATTATATTTTGAAGCAAGTTCTTCATCAATTTGTTGCCAAATTATACCCAAAAATGGATACCTTATTTTCCCTTCTTTTTTCACTTCTTCAATAACTTTTTTGGCTCGATTGATTGGAATAGCAAATCCAATATTTTGAGCTTCTGGTGCCATAGCTACATTTATCCCAATAACCTCTCCTTTTAGGTTCAAAAGTGGCCCACCTGAATTTCCAAGATTAATCGCCGCATCAGTTTGAATTGCTTCTTTTATTCTCTCAACTCTTCCGCTAGATCCTTGGGCAACAATATCTCGTTTGAGCCCGGAAATTATTCCCAAAGAAACAGTATTTGGTAACTCCCCAAGGGCATAACCAATAGCAATTACTTTTTGTCCCACTTCGAGTTTGTCTGAATCTCCAAGCGGAAGTGGCTGAAGACTCTTTTCCTCTATCTTTAAAATGGCCAAATCATATACTTGATCTCGCGCCAAAATCTTTGCCTTATACTCCTTGCCATTTGAAAGAATCACTGTATAGTCAACGTTTTCCTCTTCTACTACATGATAATTGGTTAAAATTAGTCCATCGGATGAAACAATAAAACCACTTCCGCCTCCAATTTTTCTCTTTTCAGTACCTTCTTGTTGAAGCTCGGGAATTTGAAATTCTGGAAAAAATTCAAAAGGAGAAAACCAGCGCTCTTTGAAAATAGGAACGTCTTTGGTTAAAACAATACTTACTACCGAAGGGGTAACTTTTTTTACCACATTAATTATTACCTCTTCTTCTGACAAAACCGGCCTCTCAACAATCTTGGGACTAGGTTCTTCTGGCTTTACTTTTGGGGAAGTTTTTGAAAATTGACTTCCAATTAGTCCCCCAACAAAACCAGAAATAATTGAAATTACAAGTGCTATAACTAAGATCTTTTTTGAATTCATACTCTTTTAATTTAATTTATACTTCATTTCCAAAAAAATGACAAGAGGATTTTTAAATACTCATTTCCCTGAGTGCTTTAATTCTTTCCTCAATTGGAGGGTGGGTTGAAAATAATTTTGCAAGTGTTCCGCCTCGAAAAGGATTTGAAATCCATAAATGAGCAGTAGCTTGTGAGGCCCCTTTCATTGAATAAGGATAGGAAGCAATTTTCTCTAAGGCCCTAGCAAGACCCTCAGGATATCTTGTAATTAAAGCTCCGGTAGCATCGGCCAAAAATTCTCTTTTTCTTGAAATAGCAAAATGGATTAACTGAGCGGCCAAAGGAGCTAAAATTGCAGCCAAAATTGCAAAAATAAATAGAATTGCTTGAGAAGCATCTCTTTCCCTTTTTTCTCTGGCAAAACCAAATCTACTCATTCTCAAGAAAAAATCAGATAAAATTGCTACAAAACCAACCAAAGTAACCGTAATTGTTTGCAAAAGCATATCTTTATTGCCAATATGTGCCAATTCATGGGCGATCACTCCTTCAAGCTCTGATCTTTCCAGTCTTTCCAAAAGTCCCCGAGTAACTGCTATTGCTGCATGATTTTTATCTCTCCCGGTAGCAAAGGCATTTGGTTGATCTTCATCAAGAATATAAATTTTTGGCAAAGGAAGTCCTGCACCAATACAAAGATTTTCAACAATTCTATAAAGTTCTGGATTGTCTTTTTTTTCAATCGGTCTTGCTCTTGTCATTGCCAAAACAATTTTGTCTGAATACCAGTAAGAAATGAAGCTTTGAAAAGTAGCTAAAATTACTGCAAGATACAAAATAAAAGGTGAGTCAAAAACTTGAGAAAAAAGCCAACCCAAAAAAATAATAAAAATAAAAAAAGAAGTCATCAAAATCCAAGTTTTCCTCACGTTTTTTTCTGCTTGAGTGTAAAGTGTTGGCATATTAAAAGCTTAAAACTCTTTGTTAATTTGAGATTTTCTTTTTTAGTGCCAAATCCTCAATTAGAATTTCACTTCTGGCTTCTCTCTTTCTTCTGGGGCTGAAATTTCAAAAAGATCCATTTTCTTGAAACCAAAAATTGAAGCGATAATATTCGTTGGGAAACTTTCAATTGCGATATTTAAGTCTCTTACATTGGCATTATAAAATCTTCTGGCATACATTATTTTGTCTTCTGTATCCGCAAGCTCTTTTTGCAATTCAAGAAAATTTTGTGAAGCTTTCAAATCTGGATAATTTTCAGCTACCGCAAACAAAGTTTTTAATGTCTCGGCTAAATAATTTTCTGCCTCTGCCAATTTTCTTACATCACCCCCCTTTCTTGCTCCCATTGCTCTTGCTCTTGCCTCTGTTACCTTTTCAAAAACTTCCTTTTCATGAGCTGCATAACCTTTTACTGTTTCTACCAAATTTGGAATCAAATCGTATCTTCTTTTTAACTGGACATCAATATCCGCCCAGGCCTCTTTTGCTCTATTTTTTAAAACAACGAGTTTATTGTAGCTTGAAATCAACCATCCAAGAAAAATTACAAAAATAATAAGAAATATTGAAAGTGGTGTCATTTTTGTATATTTTATTTTTGACCTTTATTCAGTGATCTTCTCTTCAAGAACAATTTCTGGATTTTTCTTGGCTTTTTGAAGATTATTTAAAAGCAAACTAAACATTTCTTCAAATTCAACCAATTCTCTTTTTCTTTTATAGGGGTTTGCGAAAGATAAAATCTGTTGGTAGACAAAGGGGTGCCATTTATCCATCTCTTTCAATTTCTGAGCAATTTCCGAAATCAAAAAGTTGGCTTCAAGCACCTTTTGGGACCTTTTTTCTCTCTCTTCTTGAGCTTCCTCAAGGGGTTTCTCCAAGAAAGTGTCGCATTTTTTTAAAATAGACTCCATACTACTACCTCTCAATCTTTCTTCTTTCTCATATCCAATTCCTAAAGTCACATAGTAAGCTTGTTCTATTGAATCTGTCAAGACTGGTTCTGTTTCTAAAATTTTCGGATTCTCTTTAAGATATTGCCGGTAAATATTTAAGGCAACATAAGATTTTTCGCGAATGTTCAATTCCTTTTCGATATTAAAGTTCATCATTAAATTAGCCAATTTTTCTGGCACAACAATTACTGGTAATTCTTTTAAATCTAATTTTTGAGCTGCTAAAAATCGGTGCTGGCCATCTAAAATCACATATTTCCCTTTTTTTTCAGCAACAATTAAGGGGGTAATAAAACCAACTCTTTCTATCGAAGAGATTAAATGTTTGATGTGATAATTGCTTGGCTTTCTTTGATGTTCAACTACTTCAAGTAAATTTATTGGAAGAATTTTGAAAACTAAATCTTGATTATGTTTTGGATCTTTAAAACAAAATTCATTCTTTGTTTCTTTTTTCTTTGTCATAATTTTTTATTTGATTTTTTACCTTGGCGGAGGGGGTGGGATTCGAACCCACAAGCCAGAAAACTGGCACTGGTTTTCAAGACCAGCTCCTTACCGGTTCGGACACCCCTCCTTGTCGCCTCGCGCCTTTGGCGCTCGGCTCCCAATGAGGAGAAATATCTCCCCTCTTGCGCTCGCTCAAAAAATAAATTTTTTTCGCTCGCTGTCACCCCTCTTAGAGGAGTTTTTTTCTTATTCCCCTCCTTGTCGCCTCGCTAGCGCTCGGCTCCCCATAAGGGAGAAACCTAAGGTTTCTCCCC
>Ga0209225_1001178_pt1 | contig 26867 bp, 35 predicted proteins | sample WasSprMetagenome_FD_184732 | JGI IMG/M metagenome (GOLD analysis project Ga0209225, IMG submission 184732) | Sulfidic aquatic microbial communities from Washburn Spring, Yellowstone National Park, USA - WS (SPAdes) (version 3) | ecosystem: Environmental > Aquatic > Thermal springs > Hot (42-90C)... | reverse complement strand
AACCCTCCCACCTGTTCAAGATCCTCTTAGAACAGGGGGATGAGTGATGCGGCCAAGAATTTGGAGGTGAGAAAACATGTTGTATGTTCTCAACACTTTGATTGTTCCAATAGATTTTTCAAAGCATTCTCATGTTACTGTCAAATTCAGGAAAATTTCTATCGAGGAGGCTAAACAACTCTTAGCACAGCAATTTATTTCTGCAGTAGGCCACGAGGCAACAGCAAAGGTGCTATCCCAAATACTTTCGGTGCAGGTGCCGTTTAATAGGGTAAGTGTGTATCTCAATCCAGGCGATAAAGCTATACACTTCTTTCTCAGAACGAGATTGCCAGAGGGGCAGGTGCTAGGCGAGAATGAACTCAAGTCACTAGACTACTGGCTTGTTCTAAGCGAAGTAGTCTAAATCCTATCCTTTCCCCTTTTTTTGGAGGGACATGCTCCACACCAAGAGAATCTTGATAAGCCACAATCCACGCACGGGAGAAAAAGTGTACGCCACACTACGTTGGATGAATTTAGGAACCGATGTCATAAAGATAGAACATATTCCCGGAAAACAATGAATTTCACATAAGTCCAACTTTAAGCTGGGAAGCGCACGTCTTGGCCGACTCGCTTCCCAGCTACCCCAATATTTTTGGAGGAAGAGTTCCCAGAGGTGAGCCACTGGAAACTCCGACATATTCTTTGAAGTCGGAGCTTATAAGTTTTTCGGTGGCGTTGCCCCTCTGACGATCTCCCCTTTTTTGAGGGAGTGCTCCAGCCTCAGAGAATTTTTTTCTGTGGCTGGGGTTGGCCCGTTGGGGCCGAAACGTGGACGTTGAAGCCGTCCAGCTAACCAACGTTCTAGTGTTGGGTGTTGGACGGTGGAGTCCACGTTAGGGTCAGCTCCGCCTGCAGGCTGGAGTGGGCGGAGGCTGGCCTCGACCTAACCTAAGTTTTTCACAAAATTGGAGGATGTGATATGATCGATTTGGGTGTTGTAGGTATCGTGTTGGCTCTAGCCATCACTCTAATCACCGTCTACTACACCTTAAAGACTGCATGCAGTCTCTACATTTAGCCAATATACTCCCCTTATTTTTCTCTCCCCCTATTTTTTCTTGGAGGAAATTTGCGCACTGGAGTGTTGAGGAAGGGATTCGTTATCAGAACGCCAAAAGTCACGATGGAAATACCTTCTGGCGTGAAAGTGCGTTTTTACGCCAGAAGCATTGAGTTTGAAGGGTATCCTGACATCAGACTCTACGAGAATGATGGAAAATGGTATGCGTTCATTTGGGGACAAAAGCATCTTGTGATTTTTGACTACAACAATCCGCCGTACCCTATCTCGTATTATATGCCGCGTTCTCAGCGGACTTAAGTCTGCAGGCGAATTGTGTCCTGCAGACCTCCAAATATTTTTTGCTTGGAGGAAACGGTTTAGGCGAGTGTTTCCAGCACAGTGCTGGAACACTGTGAGCCTGAACCTTAGAAAAAGGTTTTCTCACATCAGGGGTTATGCTATCCTCTTTTTCTATTTCTATATTTTTCTGTACCCTTTTTTCCCCTGACGATCCCGAACCTGGCTTAGTCCAGGGAGGGTGCTTCAGCCTCTGGAGGCATTATGCTTTCGGAGGCTGAGGTTGGCCTTTAGGCCGAAACGGCAGCGTTGAAGCTGTCTGGCTAACCGCTGGACTTTAGAGTCCAGTGGGTGTCAGACAGTGGAGCTGCCGTCGGGAGGATGTGGGCCGAATTGTCGGCAGGCCCGAGCCTCCCTTTTTATGCGACCTAAAGCATCTGCTTAAACTATAAACTGTGAAGTGACAAAATGGGCCATTTTATTTTTATGAGGCGATTTTGTCAATTTTGAGCGTGGAGTGGCCCTTTTTGTCACTTCACGGGTTTGGAGGCTTGTCAGAGGAGTTACTGGACTTCGACGTCGTCGGTACAGTAGGCTATGGCGAAAAGTACGCGGTTCTAATTGTTAGAGACCGTGGTGGAAAGTTTCTTCTCGTCGAATCAGGAGTTTCAGACGACGGCCACTATCTTGTAGTGCTCTCGGAGCTCGATAGGCTTGAAGGACCATGGCAACTTTTTTTGGAGGATGTTCTAGAACTTGGGCTTAACAATCTTCAAGTCTCTTCCTCTAACAACTATCCTCTGTCCACTAGCATCCCCCAAGCTTGTAACCCATTCGCCGACAATGTAGAAGAAGTCCGGCAAATTTTCTCTGAAAATGTTGCTGGACTTAAACTGTTCCACGATCTCCACAACATTCTTGAAAACCTTTCTACCGTCTTCTCCCATTGCAAGATATGACCTGTAGGGCATTGGATCTACTCCAATCTTCTTCAGCCTTTCCATCATCCGGTTATAGTCTTCTCTGACAACAGGTTTTCTGCCAACCTTATGTCCTGCCTTTACCACAGTCTCCTGTGCCATAAGATTTCACATTATAGGAGAAAGTGGACTATTTAAAAGGAAAAAAAAGTTTTGGAGGGGAACTGTATGTCTGAAGTAGGTGGTTCCGAACTCTGGGTTATTATAGCACGGTGTCCAAAATGTGCTGCCAGCACAGTGTCGTCGAAATACAGGGTGGTCGAAGGACATGTTCTAGTAAAATGTGGAAAATGTGCGCAAGAGTTCTGTCTCAAGGAGATTCCGTAGGAGGTGGTTGGTGTGAAGGTGGAAGTTCTTTTCCACTATCTTGTGAAACACTATTTTTCTAACAGAAGCGGTAGAAACTATGGGCTTCTATTGCTTGGACCTCCTGGTGTTGGAAAAAGTACTGTAGTATATGATGCAGCCGAATATATTGCGTCCAAGGTCGGTAAACAGTTTATCAAGTTTGTTATCAGATGGGATCCTGGAAAGAAAAAGTTTGTGGTCAACGGCGACAGCGTAGAGGACGTTTTAGCTGAACCTTCAAAATATTTTGTTCTCACAGACTTTAGGCTTTCGACTGTAGAGCCTTCGGACTTAACCGGTATTCCAAGATCACATGATGGTATAACATTCTACGAGCCTCTGGTTTGGGCTGTCCTCCACAGCAGTGCACCCGGGATAATCTTTTTAGACGAAAGGACTGTTTTCGGTTACGGTCCCGTCAGTTGACCTGGGTGCAGCGGGAGGACGTGTGGAGCATTGTCCCCCAGCTTGTGCTCGACAAGATCGCGGGGTTCGTCAAATTCTCTAGCGAGACGATGGTGGTCGCTGCTGGAAACAGGCCAGAAGACTGCAGCCTAGTCAGATTAATTCACAATTCACTGCTTAACAGGTTCAAGAAGATTGACGTCGAATGCCCAAGCATTGAAGCATGGTCCAAGTGGATGGATGAAAGGTATCCTGGAGCATGGGATAAGCGGGTTCTCGCCTTCCTTCTAGCGTTCAAAAACGATGGCGTGTTCCTTAAAGTTCCAAAAGAGGGGGAGGGGCTTGAACCTTTCCCGTCTCCCAGGACATGGACTTGGCTGGCACTGGATTTGGCAGAGGGATTCGGTAGCGTGGATGATATCTGTGGTCTCGTGGGTACGGAAGTCGGATACAAGTTTAAATCGTTTATTGAAACAAAAATAGATTTGGACTCTCTCTTGGACAAGCCTGAACAGTTTAGATCACTGTCTTTCGACTCAAAGTACATGGTTCCAATCATGCTTGGAAACAGGATCTCTAACCGCAAATTTGATTTCAGCAGAGCCTTCGCATTATTTGATGTTATGGCAGGTGAAAGCAGGGAGTTCGCTGTCATCACTCTGATGTCGGTGGGAAACAGGGCTAGGCTGACGGAATTCCTGGTCGCATTATTTGCACACAACCCAGATTACAGGATCGCGTTCAGCGACCTTGTTGAAACAGTTTACGCGATCACAAAATCTTCTTGAACAGCGTCCACTTTTTGGAGGAAGTGTTTCATGAATATAGTGGAAGAGTACAGGAACGCTCTATCAGTATTGCTTGTGACAATGCCTTTCGCTGGATCACTGTTGGGAAGGGTTAAGGTTATTGCAACCGACTCCGTTGACACAGCCGCTGTCACAGGATCAAATATTCTTTTGATTAATCCAGGGTTTTGGGAGAATCTAAGCTCTAGCGGAAGAGTGTTTGTTTTAGCCCACGAAGTTCTCCACCTGGCTTTCATGGATCACTTGAGAATGGGGTCAAGGGATCCTCTGGCGTGGAACCTTGTGTGCGATGGAGTAAACAATAGCATTATAATGGAGTTCATGGAAGTTCCAGATGGTCTCAAACACTTTTCTGTAACCCTCAACACTATAAGCCTGATAGTCTCCGAATATTTTTCTGTAATCCGTGACATGTCAAAGGAGGAACTGTACAATCGTCTCCCGAAAACTAATGTTATAGTGTGTCCAGTCTGCGGTTCAAGAAAAATTGATGTGGTGGTTGGAAAAGATTATGTGGGAGTCAGATGCCGAGAATGCGGGTTCTCTACGGGGGAAAATGTTCCCGATTACACTTACTCTTTGCCAGCCGACCCCGACCTAGGCTTCCCTGAGACAAATGGAACCGTTGTCAGCGAAGGAGACAGAGAGTTTGATGGACTTTCTGGCGAAGAGTTGGAGAGAAAGTGGAAGGAGGCTGTTTCTAAAGCTTACAGTTTCCACAAGTCTGTTAGAGCTGTTCCAGCTGGCCTCAAGAGGGCTGTGGACAGTTTCCTAAAGTCTAAGGTCGCTTGGACTGTCCTCCTGAGGCAAGCGTTCAGGACAGGCTTCGGCAGAATTGTGGTGGAAAGCTGGAGTAGGGTTTCGAGAAAATGTTCTCTTATGCCTGGAACAAGGAAACTGGCTAACCCGAAAGTGCATGTGCTGATAGACACGAGTGGAAGCATCACTGAACTGGAGCTTGAACAGTTTGTGGGAGAAGTGGTTTCAATAGTTGGACTGTCTTCGGTTAAAGTCGTGTGCTGGGACGCTAGAGCCTACGAGGTGATAGATGCTAGAACAACGTATGATGTGATAAGAAAGGTTGCTCCAAAAATAAAGGGGGGTGGTTCGACGTTTGTTGCTCCAGCCCTCCGCAAGACGCTGGAAAACCTCAGGTTCGGTGACGCTGTCATAATATTAACTGATGGGGAAATTTTCGATTTAGAAGATGCTGAAACAGTCTCACTCTTTAGCGCTGTAGCGTCAAAGGCTTCAGCGTCAATATTTGTCACGACAAAAAAGGTTCCTGAGATAAAGTCGTGGAGGGTGGTGAAGCTTGAGCTCTGAAAATGCGGTTAGAACATTGTTTGAGCAGATTAAAAAGTATTCTGATGCCGTCGACGGCGAAGAAAACAGGTTTAGGGAAATCTGTTTTCGAGTAGTAAAGAAAATTTGGTCGTTGGCGGAGAAGGTTGAGGATATTCCAACTGGAAGATTTGATGCAGTGCTAGTCAAAAGAGGTTCAGCCACCGTAGCCGATGTTTCGGACACAGTGAAAGTTCATGGAATATCTTCAAGCTATATTGTATACAGTCTGATTAAACATGGTCAAGAGATCGCAGAATATTTTGTGGACGAGAATTCCAGGAAAAAGTTTCTTGAGACAGTAAACTTCCTCAAAAAATATTCTGGGAAAAACGTGTACAGTGTCAACTTTGAGCCTAGAAAGATCATATTCTATGACGGAAAATTTTTGCGCGAGGCTACAGTGTACAAGGTTGTATTGAATGTGGACCTGTATTGGGGCCCACAATATTTTCTCGATATTGTAGGAGACTGTCCAGTTAAACCGTCGATGCTGTCGACTAAAGTTCACCTCATACACCTTCACGATATGATATCCCGAGTTTACAGGATGGCTGTAGAAGATGTGCTGAAGATAGAGGAGGCTGTCGACAGTTTTCTGGCGAACCTAGATTCTTCTGATACCGTTTAATGGCCTTAAAAGCATCTTTTTTTGGAGGTAGTATGTTAAAGTTTACTGCAGAAGTTGTGGACTTCTGTGGACTGCAAAAGTATTTGAGAGAAAACTATCCTCTGGCTTCAATCCAAGAGGATCTAATGGTTTTTTCATCAAACATTTTCTTAACCAAGAAGACTTTAACAGTTTTAGGAGACTGTGACTGCATCGTGGACAAGCTCAAGTTCCTGGGAGAGGCTGTCCGCATACAGGGTGCTCTGAAGATTGTGGAAGTTTCTCCAGAGGCTGTTGACGCGGTGAAAACTTACTTGATAGAGAATAAGGTTTTGAACAAGATCTTTGACACCTGCGACGCCAAAGTTCTAAAGTTAACTGACGTTGGATCCGCAATATTTCTTGAAGTCGACTTGAAGGTTTCGAAGAACCTTTTCCCAGAATTCTATAATGCGTTAAAGGATATGATAGTGGACGCTCTCGCAGCATCTTCTGCTGTAACATCGTATTCTGAAATCTTCTGCTAGTCCACAGCCTTTTTTGGAGGGAGAAGAATATGCCGAAAATTGAGGAGGAACCTAAGATCAAGAACCTTCTGATTCAGGCGCTTGAGAAAAAGTATGCTGCAGAACGTGTTGGAATACATTTGACTGATTTGATTTGTCCGAGGCTGACTTTTTTCCGCAAAACTTTGGACAACAGTTTAACTGAAAAGGATATAGTGTTCTTTCTGCTCGGCTCCGGAGAAGGTGAGCTTATAGAACAGCTTGTCGGAGACCACAATGAAATTATTGTGATAAAAGGGGATGTGGTGCATACTCTCGACGCCTTCCTACTTGAAGGGGACACTATTGTTCCAGTCGAGATCAAGACGACTAGAGCTGAGAGGGAAGATAATGTTGTTAGGCCACACTATCTTTTCCAGCTGGGAGCATACTGTTCAGCGTTGAATGTTAGCACTGGAGTCCTTGTTGTCGTAATGTTGAACGTGGGAAAGGTTAAAGTTTACAGGATATTTTTTGACGAGAAAGAGCTTCAGAATATCGGTGAAGAGGTGGAGCGGAGGAAGAATCTTTTGCGCAAGGCTCTGGAGTCAGGTGATGCGTCGGTGGCGCCAAGCGTCTTAAACGATCCCGACTTGAGCTGGAAGTGCGTGTCCTGCAACTTCAGAGACATGTGCAAGAGCATCGAGGAAGGCTGGCGTTTCATAGACTTTGTCAGCCCACTTGACCCGAACAGAGGATATGCTGCAAAACTTAGGGAAGTGCTGGAAGAAGAGAGGCTCAAGCATGGGCTAGAGTATGAGCTCTTGTTTGCTGAAGACAAGAGTGTGAAGGGGGTTAAGGTTCGAGGCAAAATCGAGCACGTTGACCACGTTAGAAGGTTCTGTGAATGGGTTAACGAGAAACTTCTTGAGAGGACGGCTGAAGTTCCCTTTTTGGAGGATGTTTAGAGGATGCTAGAATTTTTCCGCGGTCCAATCAAGACTATAATATCACATGGTGACGTTGACGGGATAGCTTCCGCCGCCATAGCCTTGAGACGTTTTCCTGAAGCGGAAGTTTTCTTCGCTGAACCCTATACGCTGTCAGATGTCCTATACAGTGCTGTTAAGCCGATACTTGTGCTGGACATAGCCTGCAAGCCTGGAGAAGGCGTCTACGTAATAGACCATCATATCGTGGACGCGCCGGCAAACACTTTCCTTATGAAAGACTGGCCTGAGGCCACAGATTTTCTGGTCGGATTAGGTTTGGCTGCTGACAGGAGGACTGAGGTAACTGATCCTGCCGTCAAGGTTAAGGCTACATTGTTAGGCGATGCAATAGGACTCCGTCCCGACGATGTAGAGTTTAGGAAGACTTTAGTTAAAATATTGAGTTCTGGAAGAGAAGAGTTTCCGGAAGAAGTTTATGTTAGGGCTACAGCGTACAGGGAAGAGTTTTCGAAAAGGCTTGCCTACGCCAGAAGCCTTGTGAGAGAGTTTGGACAGAGCGCTATGGTCGTTTACGTTGACATTGGGAAAGGCTTTGCTGGAAAACTTGCCAGCGTCATGGGAAACGATTACAGAACATTTGTCCTAGTATGGAAAAATGATGGTAAAACTATTGTTACTGTAAGGGGAGAGAATGCTAAAGCGATAGTAGAGTTTTTCAAGAACGTTGACGTAAAATTCTGTAGTGGGGGAGGACATGATATGGCGGCATCGTTTTCGACAGACAGGTCTCCAGCGTCAGTGGCCAAAGACCTTACAATACTCTTGTCAACGTTATCCAGTAGGCTGGCGGAAGCTGTTACCAGATAGGCTGACACCTGCACTTCCGTTACGTAGAGAAGAGTGTTGAGGAAACAGGTTTCCTCATATTTTGGGGGAGAGTTGAAGTGGAACTGTCTCCCGAACAGAAGAGGAGAATAGTCATAAAAGTTTACGACATCATTTCTTGGCACCGCTACCCTTCTTTTGGAGGATGATATAGTGTGCCAAGGTGTACAAAATGTGGGAAATTTATTGAAACGCTGGTGCTGTATGGAAAACAGACTCAAAAGTTTAGAGTTTTCCTTTCCGAAGGCAAGCTTCAGTACGAATGGATATGGAGTTCCGATTACTTGGAAGAGGAGGAATACTGTTGCCCAGAATGCAAAGAGCAGCTTTTCAAAAGCGATGAGGAAGTACTAGAGTTTCTGATGTCCGATGCTAGCAAGGTGAAGCGAGAATGAAAGAAAGGAGAGGCAGGTTCGCTGTAGTTGTAACTGAGGACGATAAATGGCTAAATTTTGCGGACTTGAATGAAGACAAGGACGGTACAGTTTTCGAGGGGGTGATTTCTGGTGCACAAGACTATGCTAGAGAAAATCAGAAAACAGTCCTCATATACGTGGCCGAAAAGGAGATTGAAATCAGTCCAAGCGAAAGATAGTATCCTCTTTTTGGAGGATGATAGTATGAACTTAGAGGACGAGTTTGAGCAGATTGCTAGAAAAGTGATTGACTTGTGCGATAAAACCTCATGCGGAATATTTGCGAGGCTTTCCTGGAATGATTGGGAGGAGATTAAAGGGATGTCTACAGAAGAGATTAGGAGCAGGCTCAAGGGAATAAATTATTCGCTAAAACATAGTGTAAGCGTTTCCGACATGGAACTCGAGGCACTTCTTGAGCTGGAGCTGGAGAAGAGGAGAAGGTTGAAAGCGAAAAGCGTCAGGTGAAAGTAACATTAGGTCTTCTGTTTTTGGAGGATGGTGTAGGATGCCGACTGTAAAAGATATTATTGAGTGGCTTTCTAAAGCATACTGCCAGGAAGAGCATGTCGCAGTAGACTTGTGGACTGCAAAGGACATAATGATTAGGGCTGAAGAGTTGGGTGTCGAGATTAGCGAGAAAGAAGCTGAAGAAATTGTTGAGAAAATTCACAACCATATTGACTCGGAAGTTGGAATCAACTGGTGCGTTGTAGACGCTTACATTGAAGAAAGAGGAAAAAATAATGATATGCCCTGAGCGCGGAAGCAACGATATCGAAGAGGATGCATGCTCTCCAGAGCGTGAAGAGGTGAATAAAAATGCCGTTTATGGTTGGAAAATGTGAGGGTTGCGGAGAATACGATTACCTTGAGTTTGTGGCAGGAGTTAAGACGAAGTATGGTCAGAAAATCAAGAGTGGGGCATGGCTTTGCAAGTACTGTCTGAAGACCTTCTACGAGGAGGGCAGGATAGAGCTCGTTGACCAGAGCACTCTAGTGCTCAAGACTTTTAGGTGATTAAAAATGGAAGTATTCAACAGGAATGGAGTTTTTTGCGTGGAATGACACACTCCATATTTTTGGGACAGTTTCCTCTTCCGACGCCAACGTCTTAACCTCTTTTTGGAGGATGAAGGTTAGAGAGTTTGTTGAAATATTAAATCACGCTAGCGAGAGTGAAATGGAAAAGATTGTTGAAGAAAATTTGAGGGAAGCCTTTAGGGCTTTACCCTACGTCAGGGAAAACAAGAAGGCTATGCTTGCCAGAGCGTTGGCCAGAAAAATGGCTCAGATGAGTGTGATGGAGCTTCTACTGTTTTTCGGCGGATGCGAGTACGATGTCAGGTCAAGGTGCAGACATGTTATCGAGTTCCTGTTTTAAGCACATGCTTAACTTTTTTGGAGGTGAATATCATGAGCGACAAAACTCCAGTAGTGTCTGGAACACTGTTCACTCTCTCAACTCCATCAGAGTCCCTGTTCGAGGTGAGATGGAAGGAGAAGGTGAAGGTAAAGGACGAGGATGACGTGGAAAGAAACATTTTAGCCTTAAACAGCAAGTTCGAGTACAAGCTGAAAAATCTCAGGGCTAAAGCCTACAGGATACTTAACGAGCACTCTGTCAAGGTCGGGCAATCGTATATTGTTCCAAAAGCCAAGCTCCCCCTTCTCGTCGCACAACTTGAAGCATTGAGGGAAGAGTATAGGGCACTGGATGATGAGGTTAGAAGGTGGGCTGCAGGAGAGGGGAGAGAAAGGATTGAGGGGATAAAACAGTATATTGCGTCGAAGACTGGAGAAGAAAATGTTGACGTTTACGTTAAGGACACTGCTTCGAGGCTGACGTACTCTTACATTGACTTTAGACTGGACGACAGGTTTGTTTCAGAGTTTATGCAGGAGATAAGGGAGCAGGCCGAAAAGGAAGCACAACGGCTTTTAGATGAAGCGAAAAAGGAGCGTAGTAAGGTTAAGGAGAAGCTTGCCGAAGAATACAGGCGTGGCATGGAAGCTTTAGAGGCAGAGTTGAGGGAGCACAGAGAAAAGACTATTGCGGAAATAAGGCAGGCTGTAGCCGAGAAGGTTAAGGAGCTTATGACAGAAGTTGCTCCAAAGTCTCCTGTTGACGTAAGACTGGCTAGGCTTAAAGAAAATGTTGAAGCACTTGGAATAAAATGCGAGGTCGTGGACTTGGCTCAGGCAACCCTCAAAGGCGACGTCGAAGCCTCGAGGAGGCTTGCACAGTTCTATGGAATCACTCCAACGGATGACGTTAAAATCAACATATCTTCCCTGTCAGCAGGCAAACCAAAGCATCCGCTTCTCTCTATCCAAGCGTGACCAACATTTTTTGGAGGAAATGGCAGATGAAGCATATCCTGCTTTCAGTAATAAACGGCTGGGACGTGAAGTTTGAGCCAGTTGCTCCAGTGAAACCGTTCGCCCTCGAAAAGGTCGCGGAATTCAATGTTCCCTCACTATTTTACACTATTCGGGTTACCGGATCCAAATTTATTCCGACAACTGTCACAGGCGAGAGGATGAAAAGCTTAAACCTTTGGGCGGATGTGCAGGTTGACTTAAGACAGAACCTGTCAATATGGAACAAGGTTCAGGACGCTCTAGAAAGAAACTGTATCAAAGTTTACGAAAACACTGACTGGGTAAAGTTTACTGTGGGAGAGTGGGAAGTGTGCTTTGACAGGAGAGAAAAGGTTTTCGCATGCAACTGTCCCTTCTACTCTTCAGGTATAACAGAACGTAGGCCCAGATTCTGCAAGCATCTTATAGCAGCCCTCGCCGCCTTACCTGAGCTTGCGGAAACCCAGGTTAGGGCGAACACGAGGGAAGAGTACGAGATAGCAGTATACTATCTTGTCAAACGTTTTGCTGAACAGGGATGGTGGTTCGGTGACAAGATCAGGGAATAACCGCGTTTTTTGGAGGAAGAGTGAAATGGCTCAAAATAGTGTTCAGGAGGCTGTTAAAAGAGTTTTTGACCTAATGTGCACACTTTATCCAGGATACTATCAGCGGCAGAGTATCGAGGCAATATTTGTTGGACTGTTAACGAACAAGCCCATACTCTTGGTCGGAACCCATGCGTCATGGAAGTCGAGCAAGATTGGGTTAATTGGAAAACTTTTCGATAAACCGGTTTCAGTCTACAGGAGCAAGGTCAGGGACGTTGAAGACGTTTACAAGCTTGCATCCTCCCTAAAGGTTGACGGGGAAGAGTTTGCTAAAAACCTTCTACCACACTCTAACATCCAGTACACCCAGTACAGGGACCAGCTTTATGTTAAGGCTACAGTCGACAGCCTCTTCTACCCTAAAGTCGACGTCGAAGGATGGACTAGGGAGGACAAGAGGATTCCGCTCCAGGTTTTCTCTAAACAGCTTTATCCAGAGATTGAGGCAGAGGATCTGCTCGGGTACGCTATAGACCATCCGGTTGTCCTCGGACTTAAGCCTCCACATGCTGTAAAAGATGGTAGGATAAGCTGCGCTGACGTAATCTTTGTTGACGAATTCTTTAAGGGTCCCAAGGTTACTGCAGCGCTGCACAGGGCCATGAACGAGAGGGAGGTGGAGACAACTGTCGGCGTGATAAAGTTGGATTACCTCATGTTCGCTGCAGCAACGAACCCTCTCACTTCAGCGTACGGCAGCAACATTTCCTCACTCTACGATATTGCTACAATGGACAGGTTCGCAGTGTCGTCTTATGAGACTCCCCCGAGCCTTGGGGAGATAGAGCTTGCTAAAGAGGCTTGGAAAAGGTTCGAGTCTGGAAATGTTCAGAGGATTCCAGTTGAACTAGTGTATAAGGCGAGGGAAGAGTTTAGAAGCGGCGAAGTTCCCGAAGAGGCTATAGGCTTCTTTACGGGACTTGTCGCCGCGTTAAGCAAATGCTATTTTACAATGAAGGAAGGCTTACACGATGTACCGGAAAGGCCACTTGATCCATTTTCTGTGGAAAAAGAATGTTCCCTATGCCTCTACGAGAACGCTGTATGCTCCATGGGAAGTCTAAGCAAGACGAGACCCTACCTCGCCTTCGAGGACGCTGTCAAAGTCAGAGCATACGTTTACGGGAGAAAACCTTCTATCGCGGACGTCCACTATATTCTTCCAATGGTTCTGGCGCACCGGATAAAGTTTAACGAGGCTAAAGTTACCGGCAACATGTTCACGAGCACTGTCAGCATTATCAAAGCATACGCTAAAGTCGCCTCCGGAGCTTCAAGCATACTGAAAAAGATTTTTGAGGCACTGGAGAAGGGGGACTTCCAAAGTTTGGCCGAGATAAGGGAGAAGTCCAAGGATAGGATTGAAATTCGAGCACTGATTGACGAGTTCTTCGAGCAGAAGGCGACAACATTCAGGATAGAGGGGAAGCCTGAGAACGAGGATGGGCTGTTCGGTTCAAAAACGTTCGAGAACCTGGCTGCTGGAATAGGATGCTTCAAATACACTTCACAGGATCAGGGTGCAGTCCAAAGCCAGAAGCAGAAGAGGTAGACGCCCTTTTTTGGGGGAGGTTTACTTGAACCTAGACGATATGGTTCAGCAGGTTTACTGGAGCCTTTCGCCTATCCCGCTTCCAATAAAATTTGTTATAGACGATTCCGTGGCCACAGCGGCTGTAAACATCGGAGACTACACGGTTAGGGCGTCGAAGAAGTCGATAGAATCTCCGTACTGGAGAGAATTTCTGGCACACGAGTTCAAGCACGCTTCATTCGATGGGCTTCCGTACACTTTATTGAATGCGAAAAGGCATCAGGCTTACCTTATAAGACATTTAGGGGTTCCGCCTTCCGTAGCAGGAGAACTGTTGAATAGTGCATACGATATTGTCGTTGACACCAAGTTGCATTCTACTGGAAAATTTGACATCAAAGGCTTTCAAGAGTATGTGGTAGCATTTTCTCCTGTAACCATGATCGACAGCACGTGGGGTAAGCTTAATGGACTTTACAGGTATTTTACTGGAGCAAATGTTCTAGGATTAACTCCACCCAAGCATATTGTCGAACACGTTAAAGCACTGGTTGAGAGCACGTGCCCGTGGAAGATGGACAGTGAAATTTTCGCTTTAGCAATGTACTTGCGAAGCAATTCCCCTGAATCTCGGAAACCTTCACCCTCTGACCGCATAGACTTCAACAGTATTCCAGAAGATCTTATGCCGCAGGTGCTGGAGTGCGGGATTGAAGCGGGATTCAGCGAGGACATTCTTGCAGAGTTTCTGGGGAAAGATGGGAAAATTGATGCCCATCTGAGAAATTTGGCGAGGAAAAAAATTTGGGAGCAGCTTCAAGCATTCGACAGCGTTTTCGGCAACTTTTCAACGACACCGATAAGAATGTCGGCTAGAGAAAAAGCAAGATACTTTACAGCAGACCTTGACCCACTGTATGTTTCAATGCACCCTGACGATCCGAGAAAATGGAAGACTGTTGTCAAAAGAGAATTTTCTCAAATCAATGTTCCCGGAGGACAGGCGGGGTTCGAGGAGGCTATAGCGATACTTGACACCAGCTCCTCAACCTCAGACATTTACGGGAACCGGATGGTGCTAAGCTACGAGAAGGACATTGTCGCAGGGCTTGCGGCAATGTGTATAAGGAGAAAGCTGAAGCTTACTGTTATACCGTTTAACTCGTTCTACAGGGTTTACACGGGAAACCCTGTTGACGTGCTCGCCAGAACTTTGAGGCTGACTCCAAAGGGTGGAACAGACATAAAGAGTCCAGCAGCCGAGTTAAGGAACAAGAGCAGGTGTCTAGTGGCTCTGGTAACAGACGGAGAAATAGAGCCAACGCACATGGAAGCCTACACACCGCATGTTGGAAGAAACAAGATTATAGCGGTTGTCGTGACAACGTTGCCTGCCAACGTTAAAAATGTTATGACGAGAGGGATCAAAGTTTATACTGTTACACCAGATTCGGCGTCCAACACGATAATAAGAGAGTTTACAAGATTCCTCTGAAACCGTTTTTGGAGGTATGCTCAACTTAGACAATATCCTGTGTGATGTGAAAGACAAGTTTAACCAGTGTGCTGTACTGGCTGCACTCGTTAACACTAGAAACTTTAACCTTGCAATGTATGATGAGGTTGCCAGAAGCTTTTCCGCCTTCACTCCACTGAGATCAAGTCCTGTTGAAGTAGCGTCTCTTCCTCTCGGGTTCAGAATATGCGCTGGTAAAACGCTTCTAATATATCGTAGGAACAGGAGCAGGGGCAAGAACATAAGCGAACCAAATGATATTTTCGACGTCATAAGATACTGTGGGGAAAAGGTTGCGGAAAACGTTTCCGGAAAAAAGGGTGAACATTTGGCAGAGTTTGTTGAACTGGTTAGAAAGCTTAAGGTTTACGAGAACATTGTCTGGACCTATCAGTTGAACCCGCCTTTCAAGAACCTGTTAGGTGACCCGAGCCTGGAAGCTGACATGGTTAAAGTGGAATCCGACAGCTCGCCAGTACTGTATTTTATGCGGGAGAAGAAGAAGGTTTACGAACTGCATTTTGGATTCTGTCAAGAGGTTCTCGAACTTCTCGAGCCCCTGACAGTATTCTATGAAAGTGTGGCGGAAAAGATTCTTGTAACATACCAGCATAATAGGATGGTCTTGGAAAAGATTGGAGAACTGGTTGCACCGTGGAAGGCTGCGAAGGCTCTGAAGTCCTTTTAAATTCTGGGAAAACTTTTTTGGAGGATCCGATATGGAACTCCGTGAAGTAGACAATGTTGAGGAAGCTTCAAAGCTTCTCTCTCAAGGGTGGGTTCTCCGTTCAACGCACACTGTGTCAAAAATAGTGTATGTGCTGGAAAAGCCTTCGTCACCGGTTCAGGAGGTTCAGGAGAAAAGCGAGCAGGAGAAGAAGGAGGCTGAAGAAAGCAGAACCTTGAAGGAGATTCTCGAAATACCCTCACAGCCTCAGGGACAGTCTCCCACAGTCTCATACGATATTCTGCCATGGAAAGAGTATCCTTCGGGAAAAGGCTTCTGGGTTTTCTCTGACCCAGCAAAATATTCTAACTTAAGCGAGGAAGCCAGGAAAGCGTTGGAGACACTTAGGCGAGAGCTAGAATCCAATAAAAGCTTAGAGGACAGTGCATACGTTTACATGTTCTCCACAGATCCAACGTTCATCAAACGTGTTCCAAAGGAGAAGAAGGCTTAGAACCCGCTCTAAACATCTTTTTTTGGAGGAGCCTAAACAGTTGTCTAGACATGATGGCAGCAAATTGTTTATGGAGAACCATGGTGTCTTTTTGCAAAAAAGCACTAATAACTTATTAGCATCTTAACATCGAATGCTAATGCTATAGCAAAGGACGTTTATCCCCAAGTGAAACCCCTCGCACAACATGCTCCGGTAGTATAGTCCGGCCAAGTACAGCGGCCTCTCGAGCCGCGGACCCGGGTTCAAATCCCGGCCGGAGCATCTTATATTCGATGACACCATAATCTTTTTGATCGGCTGTGGGTAAGAAGGTTATTGTCAGCTTTTCCTTGGACGAGGACATACTTAGGCAGTTTGAGGAATATCTTAGACGCAGGTGGGTTTCGGAGGCCAGCCAGGGTGCTAAAGTTTCCAGCAGAAGCAGTGTTCTTGAGGAAATTTTGCTAAAGCACCTTTCTAAAGAAAATGTTTAGGCTAAACTGAAGCCTCTTCTTTTGGAGGGACCTGTTAATGGGAACCAAAATTGTAGACTCTATTATCGACTTTAGCGGGAACTTAAACAATCTCTGCACTTTAATGAACAAGATTTCGACGCTGCCGCTGGAGCAGGATCTTTGTCGCAGGGTTTGGAAGATTTTTAGAAGCATGATGCCTTTGAGGACAACTTCAACAGATGTTCCAGTTTCGGACATGTTCAGCGTCTACGTTGGAGAATGGATTCGGCGAAAATACTATTGGCATAAGTTTGGCGTCCCCTTGAGCGAAACAGATCTGCTGACTTTCCTCAAATTTTATGGTGACAAGATTGCGCCGGTTGTTAGACCAAAAATAAGGGATGTTTTTGCACAATGTGTTTCTCTAACATCAGAGATTTTAGACTACAAGGTGAAGAAGGAAATCGATCTTGACGCAGTCCCGATTAAAACCGTTAACATGGATCTTCTTTCATTAAGGGTGGAAGTTTCCCAGATACCAGTCTACAAAATCATCTTGTCCTCGTCTGACCCATGGTCCATTGTTCTAGTGAAAGGGGAAAACTCTCAAGTGGATGTCGAATTGAGGGATAAGAAGAACTGGGATGTTGTGGAACAGGTTTACGATAGGGTGGTTGAACTCTATCTTATGGTCTACGAGGAGCTGAAGGCTAGGGTGGACCATAACATGAACGTTATCCGTAGGATGGAAGAGGCTGCTGCGCCTTTTGTTGTAGCGTCAACTCTTAAGCGGGGTGGCGTCTGATTTGATCCCATCATCTTATAAGCAACTTAATATATTATGAGCAGTGAGCCAGCATGTCAATTGAAGCGAAAAAGATTGGGTTGAGGGAAGTCGAAATCGAAAAGGTGCTTTTCGTTAAAACTGGCAGAATTTCCGGATTCAAGGTAGACGACCTCGCTGAGGACATAAAGAAGAATGGGCTTCTGGAGCCGATCATTGTCGAAGAAGACCGTCTCGGAAACTATACTGTTATAGCTGGCGGGAGAAGGTTCTACGCTTGCCAGAAGCTTGGCTGGACAAAGGTTCCGGCGATAGTATACAAGGGGCTGACCGATGAGGAAAAGTTTCAGATAATGTTCAGCGAAAACATTGTTAGGAAAAACTTTTCTCCTGTAGAGGTGGCGGCCATTGTTCAATCCTACGTTAGGCTGGGGCACAGTGGAGAGGAGGCTGCAGCAAATCTGGGAATGGGAGCGGATGAGGTGTCACAGTATCTTTACATTGCCGAAAAGCTTCCTAAGACTGTTAAAGAGTTTATCGCCGACTCCAAGAACATTGGTCTCGAAGCATGTTTTCTTCTAGCTAAGCTGGCTGAAATTGGCATGAGCGAGCAGGAGCTTACTAACTTGAGCAGGGATCTGGAGCGCGGTGCCCTAACAATTGACGTTCTAAGGTCTATGGCTGCCAGAAGACTTCCGGCAGTTCAGGGGAAGGCTATAGTGGTTCCTCCGGAAAAGTTTCAGGAGCTTGTTGAAATGGATTCTAGAGGGTCTAAGCCTCAACTTGAGCAGCCTACAGTAAAAGTGGAGCCGAGCACGGCAGTAGAACAGCCTAAAATTGAAGTTCAACCGTACACTCCTCAGCCGAGTGTGCAACCAAGTCCCATGCCTCCCAGTCCACCGCAGCCAAGCCTACAGCCTCAGACGCTGGAAGAGAAGAAGCCTCCTCAGGAAACATACGTTCTAGAGTTCATCTTCCACGATGGAGAAAAGTATGATCTAGTGTACAACTTTTTCGCTAAACCAGATGGTACAATCGACAGCGAGAAACTTTACAATATTGTGCTGGAGAAAATGCAGTAGAATATTTACCGGCTCACCCAAAACTTTTTTTCTCACCATGTTTTTGGATGAAGATGGTATGTCCTCGAACCTGATGACGGTAGAGGATTTTGCTAGAATTCTCCGTGTTACAGAGCGTACAGTCTACAGGTGGATAAAAGCTGGAAAGGTTAGTGCAGTTCGAAAAGATGGCCAAACTTTAGTAAGTGTGAAAGAACTTGATCGCATAAAATCTAGGGCATGTGAGCTAATGAGAATGTACGGTATCTCTGTCTCAACCTACAAGAGGTGGATGAAAGATGTTCGAAAAAATTATCCTCACCTTCTCGAAAAATCTAATCCCTTGCACCATTACATTATTTTGAGAGGCAAGTATGATGCTTTCGTGCACTGGCTGACATACCTTACTCCAAAAACCTTCTCTATACGGGAAATTTTCGACGCCTATGCCAGAGAATATTATCTTGTCTATAGGCGACCAGTTGAGTTTGCTCAAATCTATGTCGAGCACTTGAGGAAGGCTGTGAAAAAGTTGGTTAAAAGTGGAGTTTTGATCAGGGTTAGAGCGAGATACTTTCACTCAAGATATTTGAGGGCGAATGCGACGTAACATTACCGCCCACATTTTATGACGAAGTGACAAAATGGGCCATTTTGTTTTGATGAAACGTTTTCGCCAATTTTGAGTGCGGAATGGCCCTTTTTGTCACTTCATGTTTTCTATGGAGGGATATGTGGGAAGATGTTATCAATTTCTTGACGAAGTTTTCAAGCGACATAGATTTTAACAGGCTGGGTAAAGCGAAGAAGAGAATGTTTTTCGGGAACTTTAGGGAAATAAGGTAGACTGCTTCGATCAGAAGCTTCCGTTTTTTATCCGCCTCGCTTCCCTCCACCTCCTTGTGGTGAGGCGGGGACGCCATCTTCTACTGTTGTAGGATGGTGGCGAAGAGGGGGAGAAAAGTGGTGAGAAAATGTGGGACGAAAGTGCCAGATAGTCCATCTATACAATACCAACGAAAGCCCACTATGGAATCTCAAACCAAGACTTTTAACTGACGAGGAAGAGTTTCTTCCAGACGAATACTTCGCATACCTGGGGTATATGGTTGGCGCTGAGGTTGTGATAATAATGGGGCAGGCTGACGCGGACAGTGGCGTGCTTGCCCTAGACGTTGAGGGAGCTGTTGTCGAAATTCCAAAACTTAGTGTGGAGAAGTTGCGTGAACACCTTTCCGTCACTGATCCAGAGAGGCTGGCTAAAATGGATCCGGAAAAACTGGCCCAACTTGTTTTGGAGGCGAGCAGAAAATGAAAGTTTTCACAATTCTTCCAACAGACTTGAACAGAAGATGCTGGAACTACGTTAGCAAAGAGGAGGTTAAATGCAGCCACTGCAACTGGCGTGTGACAAGACTTTTTGTGATCGCGGAAAGCAAGAGGGAGGCAGTCGAACTTGTTAAAGCAGGGGAAGCTGGACTTTGCGGCGAATGTCTCGCGGAAATGCTGTCTTACGAAGGATATGAGCTGAAGATTCCTGAGAAAAGATAGGTGAAGGTTATGCAGAAGGCTGTTTCGACTCAGATAAGATACTTGAAGCTTTCGGAGATCCGTGAGCCAAAGTTTCTCTTTAGAACATCTCTTGGAAGAATTGAGGAGCTTGCTGACAGTATCAGGAAGAAGGGTCTTCTGAACCCTCTGACTGTAAGGAAGACTCCTGAAGGATACGAGCTTGTATGCGGCTGGAGAAGATACAATGCTCTCAAAATGCTTGGCATAGAAGAGGCATTATGTATTGTGCACGAGGACTTAGACGACAAGGACGCCTTCGAAGTAGCATTGGTTGAGAACGTTCAGCGTAAGGAGCTTTCTCCAATGGAAGAGGCTAGAGCCTTCAAAAAATATGTTGAAGAATACGGTTGGGGTTCTGCCTCTCAATTAGCCGAGAAAGTTGGAAAGAGTCCAGCATACGTTACACTTAGAATTCAGTTCCTCGATCTTCCTGAAGAAGTTCAGAGAATGCTTGAGGAGGACTTTGAGAGAAGACTTGAAAGAGAACTGAAGAAGGTTGATGCCAAAAAACTGTTAGAAAACGACAATGTTTCCCATACAGTTGCGGAAAATTTTTCCCCGGGGAAAAATTTGGTTGACCTAAAATTTGAGGAACCTGACGCAATCTTGTCCCAACCCAAAGAAAGTCCGGCTAAAAATGTTTCCACATGGGAACATTTAGCTAACCTAAAAGAAAGCAATATTGTTTTACCTCAGCCAAAGGTAACTGTTGAAGAGAAGCCCCGAGGCTTTCTGACACCATCCCATGCTGAAGAGCTTTTGAAGATCAGGGATAAGCCTGAAGCTGTCAAGGAAGTCGCTCAAGCGGTAAGAGAGAACGGTCTAACGAGGGAGGAAACGTCGCTTGTTGTTAACCAGATATATCGCGGTGTCGATCCGAGGCAGGCACTTAAAAACGCATTAGAGCAGATGAACAAGGAGTTTGATGAAATCAATGAGAAATATGGGCACATATTTGATGGACTTATTCCTTCGAGGAGAGGTATTGTCCACAGGCTCGTTGAACTCTTCACTACAGAGGACTTCACAGACGAAGAGAAGAAGAAGATTGTTGAGCTTGTTAACGTCAAAAGCCTAGACGATGCTGTATGGGAGGTTAAGAAGCTTAGGGAAAAGCCTGCAAGTTCAGTGGATCTTGAAATGGAGATAGCCTATCTGAGGAAAGAAAATGGCATGCTGATGGACAGGATTGCTGAGCTAGAGGAAAAGTGTAAGCTGGCAGGAGGACTTGTCGTCAGATGTCCCTTCTGTGGACAAAGTTTTCCAGTTGAAGGGCATGTTGTAGCCTGAGTCTGGTGGAATAAGATGCTGAAACTGCTGAACACTTTCCTCCCCTTTTTTTGGAGGAGAACCCTGTTTTTTGGAGGTTAGCGAAATGTTCGCCAAAAATTCTGTTACGATAGCTTTAGCCTGCATGCTTCTCCTGTCTGTTGCTGGAATTGGATATTCTATTGACGTCTTCTTAGACTGCACTAAATATTTTCCACGTTGGATTATGGTTGATGGCATGGTGGCTGCAATAATGCCTCCAGTGATTGATCCAGTCAAGGTTGCTGTAGCAATTTTTAGTTTAATAGGTGTTCTCGAGTCAGTGACATTGTATCTGATGTTCAGAAACGGTGACAGCGGAACCGGGACCACCTGACTTTCGGGGAATCTACTCTTATATTTTTGGAGAACTCCAGTCTTTGGAGGACAGTAGAATATGTCCGAGGAAAAGCTGTCCAATTTCCTGAAAAGTGGGCAGGATTGGGCCAGACTGAGAACCTCTATTCCAGGAGTTTTTGTTCTAAAGATGCCAGCGTACAAGAACAGTCCAGCCAGGCTTGCGATAGAAGTTAACCCTGTTGACGCGTCAGGCAATCCTACAAAAAAGAGGGGTCTAATATTGAGGTCTCTGCAGGAGCTTGAAGAATATTCTAAGATTCTCGGGAGCGAGAAAATTTCTGTCCTGCTGAAGGCTGTCGAGAAAACCAATCCTCCGACAAAGAAGGCTAAGGTTGGAGAAGATGTTGTCGAAGTCTAGGTCTGCCCAACCCCATTTTTTGGAGGAGGGGAGGATAAAGTGTCCAAAATGTGGAGCCGCTATGCTGTTGGAGCCGAGGGGGATAAGAGGGTTAGGCAAGCCTCAGCTTGTTTGCCCAGAATGCGGTAAAACTTTGACTGTAGAATAGGCTTAGAATGTTTTTGGAGGCTGATGAAGGATGTCTGAAAATGTTAGAGTTATACTGTTTTCCAGTTCAAGGTGCGTCCACTGTCCTGTTGCAGAAAAGGCTTTGAAGGATGCTGGAATAGAGTTCGAAAAGGTTCTCGTCGACTCTGGGCAAGGGTTTGCTTTGGCGCAGGAGTACGGTGTGCTAGCGCTTCCCTCTGTTATAGTGGTCGGATCCAATGGTGTTAGAAAAATTGTTGGGCTTCCAGCAGACATTGCGAAAAAGGTTATAGCGTATATTGATGAAGTAAAATGATTTTTTGGAGGATTTCCGGTTCAATTTTCTTGGCGCATGGCTTGGGTTGTCGAGAGGAAGATTGTATTCTATTCCCTCTCTGACGATCCCGAAATGGGAGCTCCGTGGCCTGCATGCTCTCAAGCTCCCATTTCTTCCAGAAAAATTTTGTCTGGAAGAGGTGGGGTTCGCGTGCAGGCTGCGGGGTTGGCCCGGTAGGGCCGAAACGGCGGCGTTGAAGCTGTCCGGCTAACCTCCAGAATGTTCTGGAGGGTGTCGGACAGGGGAGCCGCCGTAAGAGGGTTGCCTGCTGTCCCGCCTTCTCCCCCTAGAATGTTGTGGGGGAGGGCGGGGGTTCACGCTCTTTTAAAAGCAAGACTTCTATTTTCTTGATGTCCGCTAGGGAACTTTATTCGAGTATCGTGGCAGCCGTCGACAGGCTGCTTGAGAAAAAGTATGGTCCATACGCTGACATGGAGAAGGTTTTGGAGGAAAGGTTCGAATTGCGTGAGCAGGTTCTAAACTATCTCAGCACAAACCCTCTTGCGTCAAAGGTGTTTCTCTGCAAAGGAAGAAGGCTTGTTGACAACGGGCTTCTAAAGATGCTTCTTGACAGGGGATACACTAACAGGGTTATCGCAGCATTCTTTAATGTTACAACACATACTGTTTCACGTCACAGGGTTAAAGTTACCGGTGTGAGAGGACATAGGATTAGAGGACCTATCCAGGTTTCGAGCAGTCTTCCTCTAAGCCTTAGGACTGCAGCGGAACTTTATGCGAAAGGTTTGTCTGTTAAAGAGATTGCTGAAAAGATGGGGATAGGGGTTAAAAGTGTCAGACACTATATTCACCTCGCCAGACACCCTGAAGTGTACAAGAATAAATTCTATAGGAGAAAGATTGTTAGGATAGACACTAGGCCAAGTCTAAGGTTCTCTGTTGGAACGCGTCCGAGAAAAAATGGTGCAAGACTTTGGCTGCAGGATGTTTTCAGAAGACATGGACTGAACGGTAAAGTAGTTCGCTTTAACACAATCGAAGAGAGAATAGATTTTCTGGTTAAAGTGTTTTCTGGCGAAACATTGTCTGGGCCGAGAAAACATGGGTTGACACGGTGGCTTAAGGAAGAGAATCTGATGTCAAAAAGCGAGGTGAACGTCTTTTACCAGAAGCTTTTGCAAAAGCCTCCTCTAATATGTTCGGTCAACGATTTTGAAGGCTGACTTGGTTGGAGAACATGATGTCTTCGGGCACTGCTGTCGCGTACGTGGACGGATCCTGTGAGCCAGTTAATCCTGGAGGGATAGCGTCCTACGGGTTCATCGTATACTCTGCAAGGAGGAAGGTTGTTGAGGGGAGAGGTGTTGTGCGGACAACGTACACTTCCAACAATGTTGCAGAATATACTGCATGCATCATGGCTCTCGAGAAGGCTAGAGAGTTGGGTTTCAAGAAGGTTGTCGTCTGCTCGGACAGCCAGCTTCTCGTAAACCAGTTGAACGGAATCTATAGTGTCAGGTCAGAGCATCTTATACCATTATATGATAGGATCCAGGATCTCATAAACTATTTTGTTGACGTCAGATTCAATTGGATTCCTAGAAAAGAGAACCGTGAAGCCGACCCCCTGAGCAGGATAGCCTACGAGGAAGAGGTTGAGAGAATGGGTGTGGAAGTGTTTAGGAGAAGGTATGGAAGGTTTCTTGCGACGGAAAAGCAGATCGCATACATTCGAAAACTTGGTTCAGAGCCTCCAAAGTACATTTCGAAGGTTCAAGCGTCCAAGATTATAGCATCATTGAAGCCCAAGGAGAAGCCTCTCGACAGCTTCATCTAGTTTCAGCGGACTGTGAAAAAGTCTATGGCAGCCCAACTTTTTCGGATACTGTTGGGAAAGCCTATGCTTTCCTGTTGAACGCGATAGTGTAAACCATCTACGGACACAAAAATCCACCTACTATCTTCTCCTGTACAAATGGAATAGTGGAAACGATGGAATCTAAACAGTATCCTCTGAAACCTGACCAGGTAGGGTGAAAATCCCGCAACCTTTTTCTCTTTTCCGCTAAAATTTTTTTGCCGTTTTTACATTTTCCCGGCGGCATATAATATGATGTTTTTGTTCGGCTTCGGCTGCCGCGTCCGCTGTCTCCCACCCTCTTTCACCCCACATATTTTGTTACATTGTATTTTACATTTTCCCGGCGGGAGGGAGAGGGTTTCCGCACGTTTTATCCGCGGTCTAGAAGCACTGTTTAGGCTGCGGTATGATAGGATCCGATGGCTTCAGCGGCTGCTGGAACATGACAAGAGTGCAGCCTAGATTCTGGACAAGAGCACGGCTGCAGCAGGGCTGACAACATCACCTTCAGGACTGCCAAATCACCTTCCCCTTCTCCGCCCTCCCAGCCTACAACAGGACCGGCGACTAAAGCTAGAACACAGACAACAGCACCAACATCACCTTTTCCCCCCAGCAAAAAAGGTCCAGCGGACACACGCACAAAAACCCTAGAAAACAGGAGAAACGCAAAAAAAGTCTTAGAAGACAACAGAAGGGGCGGAAAAAGGTCTTGTGGGGGGAGGAAGGGTTTTTAGAGTTTCCGCGGCAGCGGCTCTTATATTTGATGCTGGAGTCTACTGTTGGCATGCCTAGGGTTAGAGTGTGTTTGCCGCCGGCGTTTTTTGCCGTCCTACTCCTGCTCTGGACTGTGGCAGTTTTTCTAGGATTTTTTGTGCTGCCTGGGCTTCCGCTTTCACCCTATGGTGTCTTCATGCTTTTTTTGACGGTTTTGGCTTGGCTGGGCGCTGTAGCCTTGACCGTGGTACTGGTTCTGGCTTCGACTGTGTCCTGAAGCTGGTGCTTAAACGTATGTCTGCGGACGCCTGTCCTCCTTTTTCAGCCGCAGCTCTTTTGGAACGTTGACTGCTCTAACAATGTTTGCTGAAGCGATGGCGTAAACTGGTGTGCCGTCTGGATTATATTTTTTGAGCCTTCTGACGCTGGTGAGCACAAGCTTCACCTTCAATGTTGTGCCATCCTTGAGGTGGTAGACGTTCCAGTCCTCCTTCTCCACCTCGAAGTCCACTTCCTCCGCCTCGCTCAAGTCCTCTTGGCTGAAGGGTTGGCTCAACAGGATTCCACCGGAAACAGTATTGTGAAGGCTTTTTAAGAGAAGGTTTCTGCAGGCGCACGCTTATATTTTCGCCGCACACACAAGGTTTTAGGGGAGGCTGGAATGTTTGACAGGATATGGTTGGTGGAGGAGGTTGCCAGGGCGACTGCAGTCGACGCCCTCACCATATTCCTGCTAGCGTTCTTTTTCGCCTGCTTCGCTTACTTTGTTTACTCGTTTGCCTGCAATGTCCTGTTCAGGAAAAGGTGAAGCGTCAGCTTAAGGTTCCAGCAGCCGCCCAGACTCCGGGACACTGTAAGCAGAAGCTTTCTTCAGCCTGGGCCGGCGACAGGGTCCAGGCGAAAGCTCTTGCAAAGCACATGCTTTAGCACAGTGTCGGAGTCGGAATCTGGCAGGAGAAGACTTTCACGCCCACGTTTTTCCGCTCCCACGTTTCCGCGGCAGGAAACCAGGTCAACCGTAGACCATGAGATTGCAAAATGGGCCATTCCACGCTCAAAATTGGCGAAACCACTTCATCAAAATAAAATGGCCCATTTTGCAACTTCACCATCAACTTTTAAGCAGATGCAAAAGATTGTGTTGCAAGTATAATACCTGGCGTACAACAAAATTTTGTCCCTTAATAGGCGACGACAGCAAAGTAAGTTAACCGATGATCCTGCAGCGCGCCCGACTGCAGGTGAGGGGGAGAATCTAATCTGTTCCTGCAAGACGGTTGGACAAGTAAGTTGTTAGCGCCTTCCTCTAGTGCAGTCTAAGCAGCCTAGGGGAAGCCTGAGCTTTCGATCTAACGTTTTCGGAGAACATTAAAGCTGGCGCTTAAAGACAATCCTTAAATAGTTCAAGCCCAAAATATTCTTTTAGAGTAAAGCCTATGCCGTCAGATGAGGGGACAGAAAAGTTTCTGAGGGCGTGGAGTGATCGCATAGAGTACGTGAACTTTAGTCCAGATGAGGCGATGAAGCTTGTGGAGAGGCTGAAGAAAGAGTATCCTGGAAAATATGGTAGAGTGTTTAAGACCGAAATCCTGTTTAAGGTGGAGAAGGAGATTGGATGGGATCTTGCGACATTGGCCGTATACAGTGTTGGGGAAGAGAGGGAATGGGATGATTTTGCTGCAGACCTTCAGTCCAAAAACTTTCTGCTGAACGAGGAAGTCAGATTCTATAACATGGTATACTATGACGCGCTTGCCGAGGAAGAGTTTAGGAGAATATTGAGGCGACTGTCTGAAGACGATGACTGGGTGAACGACCACCTTTTCTAGAAGACTTTGTCCAAATCCTATTGTGCCAGCGCAGGAGCCTGGCCCAGACTATATGAAGTGACAAAATGGGCCATTTTATTTTGATGAAGTGTTTTCGCCAATTTTGAGCGTGGAATGGCCCTTTTTGTCACTTCATAGTTTATAGTTTAAGCGTCTGCTTGAACGTTGTGGAAATGCTGTCAGGTGAACTGCTGGAGCGGTTAGGGTGTGGAAAGTTGAGCAGAAGCTTAACACGAATGTTTAAATAAGTGGATGCTCATATAATGGCTATGACATGCGGAAAACTTTTTACCGCATGCTTGATCGGACTTATTGCAGCACTCTTTCTTGTAGGAGGCTTTTTTCACGCTGTCGAAGCTGAAGGTGT
>Ga0209225_1001174_pt1 | contig 26928 bp, 29 predicted proteins | sample WasSprMetagenome_FD_184732 | JGI IMG/M metagenome (GOLD analysis project Ga0209225, IMG submission 184732) | Sulfidic aquatic microbial communities from Washburn Spring, Yellowstone National Park, USA - WS (SPAdes) (version 3) | ecosystem: Environmental > Aquatic > Thermal springs > Hot (42-90C)... | reverse complement strand
AAAACATCAATCACAACCCCTCTAGCCAGAAACGTCCCCAGCATCAGAAGGCTAAGTGGAGATACGAAGCTGTAGAGCAAAGCCGAAATGAAACATATAACCGTAGCCGCATAAGGTAAGCGAATACACAAAACACCTACGAGCAAAACTATCGCAAACACAACAGCCCCATAACCTAACGTAACCTTAACGACAACCGATGCGAGAAACAGCAGCACCGAGAACACCGCTACCAAGCTAAGCTTCACACTACGCCTATCCTGATCCATAGCCCTCTGTTTTCTGCTTGTTTCGTTCTACTATTTATGGTTTACTTTATCAGCAGCAAGATAAACAAAATTTTGCTGGTTCAGTAAATTGGTAGAGATGGGTCGATCTTTATGAGCTCCGTTATAACCCATACCACAACATCCTTCACACCTTCCAACATCTTCACCCGCTGCTTAAACCCATTCAACGCCTTCATGTCACGCACGTGGATCACAGAGATTATATCATATTCCCCTGTGGTTTGGAAGACGTGCTGGACTTCCTCAAAAGAAGCCACCCCCTTAAGTGCTGCAGCGAGGTAATTCGGATCAACCTTCACCATAACGACGGCTGAAACATCAAATCCAACCTTCCTCGGATCCACAAGAGCCATCACCTTTCTAATAACCTTAGCATCGAATAGACGCTTAACCCTATACCTCACGGTCGACTCAGGGATGTTGAGTCGCTTAGCCATCTCAGCGTAAGAAATTCTCGCATCAGCCTGCATCATCCTTAAGATCTCCTTATCTACTTCGTCAAAACTTGCCTGCAAACCAAAATAAATTGATGTTGAAAGGAGGTTTAAAACGTTATCATAGGAGTGATGCTGGGAAAGTTTCACCTCTAATGTTTGGCTAAGAACCCTCCCTTCACACGCACAGTCAACCTTAACAATACCTAGCGTCTAAACGATCGATGCGTGTGGGAGCGGTGCTCCTAATCTCTTAACCCAATATTCAGCAGACCCACTTTTCAAAGCTCAAGTTGTATATTGAACGATGAACTTCCACCTCGACACTTCAGCCAGAGAAAAGGTACGATAAAGAGATGCTAAAGAGGAGAGAAAGAGATAAGAATGCTGCTTACGTGGCTCTAGCGTATATGGAGAAGAAGAGGGCGATCTACCGCTCTAGGGTGAATGTGTTGCTAAAGACACTCGGTCTAATCTTCCTCATACTGGGGCTCTTAACAGCCTACCTTACAGCTACGACACCACTTTATCCGCCGGTCGCAGCAACATTCTACCTTATCGCCGCTCTGCTAGCTGCTTCAGGTCTGGTGGCGTTGATCGCCCGGATAGAGTAAACCCTCTTTAGGCTAGAAGTCTGTCATCACCCTAAACTGATCGACTTCTTCGACACCCATCTTCTGGAGGAAGGCTCTTGCAGCACCCGTAACATCTTTGGCTCCTGTGATCGCTCTACCGACCACTATTATGTCAGCCCCAGCCCTCAGAGCCGCTTCCACGGTGTTGAGCCTTATCCCACCAGCAACCGCTATCAGCACCTTCCCGCAGACCTCCCTTATCTCACTTATATTGCCCCAAGCGTACGCCTCGTCTTCAACATCGATCGCTCTATGGATCTCAACTATGTCAGGCTTCACCTTCAGCTTCCTAAGCACATCCACAGGGTTCTGCATATTCAGAGTATCCATGAGCGATAGGGCACCTACCTTCTTACACTCCTCTATGAACTTCTCAATCGTCTTAATCGGAGCAAGTCCAGAGAAGCCTATCACATCGGCCGTAGCATCAGCAGCCATCCTAGCCTCAACGTTCCCTACGTCAAGCGTCTTCATATCAGCAATAACCACAGACTCAGGCCTTAGGCTGTGAATCTTCTGAATAACCTCAACACCATACCTCTTGATCAGAGGCGTCCCAGCCTCAAGCAGTATTGCATCACTTCTGGGTAGAGCCTTAATTATCGCCTCAACACGCCTCCAATCCGGTATATCTAAAGCGACCTCTAGGTAAGGCGGCTTCTTGAGGTTATTTATCCTAAACCCAACCATGCCGTGTACCGCTTTATCCTTCTCCTCTAAAACCTTATCTATGCTCGGGAAGCCTGATAGCGCACGCTGTAAAGCGAGCTTGGTAGCAGCATAGTTGTAGCGGTAGATCCGCTGATAATCCCTACCCTTCGGGTGGATGAAGACAGAAACGATAACAACGTAATCCTCAGCCTCCTCCTTCGGTATGATCCCCTCCTCAACAGCATCAGCGACAGCTTTAGCTACAGCACTCTGCGCTGGTCCGAAGACCTTCTCAGCATCCTCCAGATCCCTTATCGTAACCTTAGGCACTATTAGAGTGGATGGCTTAGCCGGTAGATTCGGTCTGATCACCGCTAATATAGGTGTGTGACCCGCTGTTGGTTGAGCAAGCGCGTTCGCGAAGGCTACACCAGCAGGCCCGCTCTTCTTACCTATGATGAGATCTATGTGAGCTACTTCAGGCTCCTCGCCGACCAGCGCTTCCCCGACAAAGAAGTCAGTCATACTGATCTATCCTATACTCGTAACCCATCGACCTAACAAACTCAACTACCTCGTTCCTCTCGTTCCAAATCCTTATGTAGATGTAGCCGTTTCTCTCATCCAACCCCATAACCTCTCTGCAGAAGGCTTGGAAGTCTGGTGGTAGAGGCCTATTGTTCCTCAGTAGGAATTCGAGGTAGTCTTTTAGAAAGATGATCCTGCCCTCCCTGCCCCTCTCCTTCAGCTTCACCTTGAGCTTCTTGTGGAAGACGCTCTCCTCAAACTCCTCTTCACTCATAAGCTTCTGGCGACATAAATCAGCTATTAAACCTTTAAAGTCGCTAGATTCTGCATTTGAATATCTTCGCCCACAAGTCTCCGTGTGAAACCACTCTAGCTTCGGCGATCTCCAACCCGCATTCGCTCGCAGCCTCCTCAAACCTCCTGTGGGCTCCTGAGATTAAGACTAAGGTTCCGTTCTGAGCCACCTTCTTAAGCGCCTTTATAAAGCCGACATACAGCCCCTTAGGGCTCCCCTTTGGAACCATCCTGATCCCGTAGGGTGGGTTTACCACAATATGGGTCAGGTCCTCTTTCGGATAGCTGTCTGGGTTCGTAGCGTCTCCGTGAATGAACTCTATAGCCTTTAACACGTTGGCTTTCTCAGCGTTCCTCATGCCGCCCTGTAGGTGGTGTTTGTACTTCTCCATGCCGAAGATCCTAAAAGAGTAGTCCACTTTTGCTTGGTTCAGGAGGTTTTCCTTTATCTCCTCAAACTCCTCCTTTGAAAAGAACTTTAGCTTTAGAAAGGCGAAATCTCTTCTCAGATGGTTTGGGGGAATGTCATATGCTTTGAAAGCTGCTTCTATCGGTATCGTTGCCCCGCCGCACATCGGATCTATTAGCCCCCCTTTTGCTGGCCATCCAGCTATTTCGAGCATCGCAGCAGCTATAGTGGGCTTAAGCGCTGCTGGGTGCTCATAGACTTTATAGCCTCTTTTATGCAAGGATCTGCCTGTGGTGTTTACGCCTAAAACGAACTCGTCATCTCTCACTAGCGCGTATATTTCAACATCTGGTTCATCGAGGTTAACCCTAAGCCTAGTCCAGTACGCCTCCTGATACGAATCTATTACAGCTTGACCGACAACCCTCGAGACATCCATGCTTGTGAAGTCGTGTACGCCTATCCTCTCGCTTCTAACAGCGAAGGACTGGTCTTTGTCGATTATCCAACCGTAGTCGACGCCCCTAGCAAACCTATATAAGTCATCGAGCTTAGTGAAGCGCTCCCTGCAGAGCGCAACGAAGATCTTGTTCAACATAGATGCTTTCAGATGTAGGAGGTAGATGCTCTTGACATCCGCTTGGAAGAAGACCTTCCCCACATCCGGAGCCGCGCTCCCTCCGGTAAGCCTCTCGATCTCGCGGCAAACCAGATCTTCTAAACCCGGGCTTGTGGTTGCGAAAAACTTCACTCCCTGCACCACCGCTAGCCGTATTGAGATGCGCTGATTGCAATTATGGATGCAGAGTATAAAAGCCTAGGTGCTCGTGTAGTTGGTGGCTGAAGCTAATTGAAGGGGTTTGTTTTACTCTTAGCTAAGTATGCGTTTTACCTTTATGCTTGGTTTTGGTGTTTGGAGCGCCGAAGGGTTGAAACGACGGTTGGCGTCCTTAACCTCTTCTACCTAGACTTCCTTAGGTTGGATAGGCGTGATGTTGAGGTCGTGAAGCTAGATGAGCGTGAGCTTGTTACACGGTGTAGGAACCGCTGCCCTATTCTGAACCTCTCCCTTAAGCTTGGGGTTGACACGAAGCTGGCTTGCAAGGTTATTTCTGAGCCGGTCTGTAGGTATGTGCTCAACAGGCTTAACCCGAGCCTCGTTTTTGAGAGGAACTATAATCACATTAGGCCTTATGCTGATAGCTGTGAGGAGCGGATATATTTTAGGTGTTGAAGATCGGTAGAATCGTGTCTTCGCGCCCCTCTCCCACAACCATCTGCCTCAACACACCGCCTTTGCACACACATTCCTCAACATGCCCTTGGGCGACAATAGCTTCGCCTTCACAAGCCTGCTCAGCGAACCTGCCCCGCCAGCTGATCACCCTATCTACCGTGAGCCAACTCGGCCCTGAAAGCACACGCACATCCTTTAATATGTAGAGGGCTGGTGTGAGGTGCGCTTGGCTTGCATCGAGAACCTCTCCCACTATCTTCGCATACCCCAATCTTCTAATACGGTACTCCCCATATCTCTCATCTACTTCACCCCAGTCTTTGAGGTATCTGATGAAGAAGGGTGTGTCGCCGAAAAGGCCTTGGTTGCTCTTCCTCACCTCCACTCTTACGAAGTCTTTGTAGCTCATCTGCGTATCCTTGGATCTCGATAGGTATAGATCTCTTAGATGCTCTTCTGTGAACCTACGTATGATCTTCCCCTCAGCCATCGCCTTAAGTATCGCCGCCCTAACCTTCTGAGTCTCTCTTAAGCCGTAGACTACAAGATCGATATCGGAGCCCTCGCCCTCTAATCCAAGCATCAGCGAGCCCGAAATACCCAACTTTTCCAGCGCGATGTCTGCGATTTCAGCTACGTAGTTGATGAAGCGCAGCGCCTTCAGCCTCAGACCAGCCAACTCGCGTGCTGCTAGAAGCTCGGCTACGGTGTGTTGTGGTGTGTAGTGTTTGCTCACTCTGCTCCAAGGTATTATGGGGAGCTCCCTCTGGTAGTAGGAGTCAAAGGTGTAGTAGTCTGGGAAGCGGCTTTTGAGAAACTCCTCTTTCTCAGCTAAGGTTTGAAGCTTACGGTACCTTCTACCCTCTTTTACCCTTTTACCCACTTCATCTGGTATGTAGCGCGGATAAGCTATTACACCGTGGGGCGGGTGGCTCAGCCCCTTGACCTCAAATATAGAGCCGTCATCTAACTCTATGAAGTCGCCTTCCCTACCCCTAAGCATAAGCCCTTCTTCAGCTGACGACAATCTCTTTGAGCCGCATACCCATCTCTTCGATCGCCTTGACCGCCTCTGAATGGGGCGCATAGTCTATAGGTGACAGACCGGCCATCTCAGCTTCAGGCACAGCAGGGTCTAGGGGTATCGCTGCAAATAGGTCGAGCCCAGTCTTCTCAATCTCTCTTCTAATAAAGGCCTCTTCCTCAGCACACCCTATCTTATTCCCAACCGCATATATCCTCTTTACACCGAGATCTTGCGCTAACTTCTTCACCCTAGCTGCGGTTTCGATAGATCGGTAGCTCGGCTCAACCACAGCTAATAGCGCGTCAACACCTCTGACCACACCCCTACCTAAGTGCTCTAAGCCAGCCTCCATATCTAAGACTACTACATCCCTCCTGTCTAGTAGGAGGTGGCGTAGCAGCGCCTTTAGAAGAGCGTTAGCTGGGCACATACACCCACCACCAGCCGTCTTGACCGTTCCAAGGACTAGGAGGGTAACACCATCCGGGCCCCTTATGCCGTATCTCTCCGCTATGTCGCTTACTTTCGGCGTTAGGCTGAAGACCGCACCTATCGAGCCCGGCCTCGCTCCTGTTCGCTCCTCTATTAGGTCCTCGTTTTCAGCGAGCGGTATGACGTTTACTAGAGCCTCTTTCGGTATGCCGAGTGATAGCCAGAGGTTCATAGCTGGGTCTGCGTCTATAGCGAGGACCCTAGACCCTCTACGCGCTAAAGATCTAGCTAACACGCCGCTTATTGTGGTCTTGCCTACGCCCCCTTTTCCAGCAACCGCTACCTTCAAATCTTCTCCCACCAGAGCTTCTGCTCAGCCTCTTTGAGCGGGAGCTTCTTCGCTAATGCTGCTACCGCTTTATACACCTTAGATTCTTTAGGGAGCTGTATGAAGGGTCTGCCCTCCAGATCGAACTTTGCAACCAACTCGTCTTCAGGTATGAGCGCTATACATTCTATGCCGACCTTAGAGGCTTCTTCAGCAACCTTATCTGCCAAACCCTCTGGCACGCGGTTGACTACTAAATACATTCTGCCGAACTTCGTATTCAACTCCGCAACAAGCTCCTTAACCCTCTTAGCGGTCAAGAACCCCCTCGCAGTCGGATCCGAGACCACGAGCAGAATATCCACATCTCTTGTCGTCCTTCTGCTGAAATGCTCTAACCCTGCTTCAGCATCTATCACCACGAACCTGTATCGCCCAGTTAGCTTATCTAAAATCCTTCTTAAGAGGTGGTTGACGTAGCAGTAGCAGCCAGGCCCCTCAGGTCTACCCATGGTGAGGAGGTCGAAGCCGTCTCCCTCCACGATCACACTCTCTATTAACCCCTCAAGATAGTCCGCTCTACCCTGCTCAGGTGGCAGCTGGTCACCTAGTTTCAGCATTTCCTCACGTATCTCACCTACACTCTTACCGGCTTGGATGCCGAGCGCTTCGTGGAGGTTTGAGTTCGGGTCGGCATCGACAGCTAAGATTACTTCACCAGTTTCTTCGTGTAAGACTTTGATGAGTAGGGCTGCTACGATTGTCTTACCGACTCCTCCTTTCCCCGTAACAGCTATCGAGATGGTCAACGCTTAACAGCCAGCTTTGCCCAAGCTTCTCTGATGCACCTATCGCCTTCTGCCTTGACCTCCTCCCAAGCCGCTTCTATGCTTTGATCGTACTTTCCTGAAGATAGCGCCGCGTTATAGAGGCTTAGGAACTTCACCGCTTTGGCTAGTAGGGGTGCTTTAACTAGTGTTAGGCTCTCCTTTGATATGTCGAGCTCCTCGACCACACCGTCTTCGACGATCCTTGATCTGCCCAACACATCTTTTAGTATCAGATTTCGCCCAGATAGCTTAACGTACACCACGTCTTCGGCGACCTCGGTCGATCTGCCGTCTTCCTTCAGTGTGGCTTTAAGCTCACACATACTCTACATCACCTCCCTTTTACTCGCTATCTCTTTGAGGTAGGAGGAACTCTTCCAAGCCCACCTCCCTCCTCCTTATCTTCAACCCCTCCCTTTCCCTCAACTCTATATACTGCGCGATTATCTTCTTCAACGTTTGTGGATCCAGCTTACCGATAGGTGTATCTAGCTCGCGTAGGCGTTTAGGTATATACTCCTTCTCTAAATCGAAGCCCTCTTGTATTTTGAAGCGATAGAGGTTGTGGAAGGTTTCTCGCCCTATCCTCTCCAGATCCTCCTTGCTCACATTTATCCCAACGGTCGCTAAAGCCTCTACTACAACATCTGGGGTGTAGACGCTTCTGGAGAAGTAGCAGGCTACGAGAGAATACAGCGCGTAAAGCCAGTTCTCCTGCTTCACAAGAAACCCAGCGATGTCCTCAACCTTAGCCTTACCAGCTATTATCTGCTGGTCTATCGAGTACCCTGAGTTACTTAGATGAGAATGTCTAGCGCCTACGAGTGTGCCCACGATATGCCCATAACCTGTCGCGTACCCTGCTGGGCTATTACCGCCTAATGAGGTTGCAAAGTCCCTCCCCCCATATTTCTCCGCAGCCCTAGCCACACCTTGAGCGAGCCGAGCGTAGAAGGGGCTTTTGGCTTCAACAATATTCATTATAATCTGCGGGTAGACGTGATCTGGGTCACCCCACTTCGGCTTCAGCCCTAACGTCTTCTCATCTAACACCCCGCTTTCAAACGCCTCAGTCACCCAAGCAAGAACAGCGCCTGTCATCAGAGCATCTAAACCGAGGTCTTCGCAGAGGTCAATGAGTTCAAGTATGCGGCTTGGGCTGCTTATCCCAAGGTTGGAGCCGAGCGCAAACATGGGTTCATAGTTGTATGCGACCAGCCTCTCCTCCTTGACGATCTCAGTCCTACCCATTTCGTGCTCGGGTGCGAAGGTCTTTGTTAAAGAGCCAAGGTGAATACACGCGACCGGGCAGTCGGCGCAGCTAACCTTCCTTCTAAATACGGTTTCAGCGAACCTCTCACCAGACATCTCTTCTGCGCCCTCGAACCTCCTCTCCCTAAAGTTTCTTGTCGGTAGGGCGCCTAATGCGTTCAGTTCGAGCACGTTGACTGGTGTGCCTAGGTGGTGGTACTTCGCCATCTTATCTGTAGCAACAACCTCGTGCTCCACCTTCTCATAAAACGCTTTAACAGCCTGTGGGTTGGTTAAGGGGATGCTCTTCGTGCCTATTATGCTGAGCGCTTTGAGCTTCTTCGCACCCCAAACAGCACCTAATCCGAGCCTACCGAAATGGCGGTGAACATCCACGATCACATTAGCGTAAAGCACCATGCGCTCACCAGCAGGGCCTATGGCTGCGATGCTCTGCAAACCATTTTTAATGGGCTCGGCTAACGCCTCATCCACAGCCCTTGTACCCAAACCCCAGAGTGATGATGCTGTCTTAACCTCAACCCTATCGTCACGTATCTTCACCACAACCGGTTGCGGGGAGCCTCCTTTAATCACTAAGGCGCCGTAGCCAGCTGTGGCAAGCGCTACTGTGAAGTACCCGCCAGCGTGCGTTTCGCCCAAGTTTCCTGTGAGAGGTGATTTGAAGAGGCAGACGGCCTTGGCCATGCAGGGGTAGATGCCTGTGAGAGGCCCTATCGCAAATATTATGGGTGCTTCTGAGGAGAAGGGGTCGATCTTAGGTTTACACTCTTCTAGCAGAAGCTGTGAGGCAACACCTGCGCCGCCGAGCATCTTATCAAATAGATCACGCCTATCCTTGACCCAGCTCTTACGCTCAGATAGATCTACGTAAAGTACTTTGGTGTTCATATCGCAGGCGCCTCCGTGTACCAGAAGACGTTATGAGGACAGTATTTTGCGCACTCACCGCATCTATCACACAAAATAGGCACCTTCTTCTCATCATCGAGCACCAGAACCTTATACTGGCAAGCCTCGACACAATCATAGGTCTTGCAGACAGCGCATTTAGAGGGTGTGAGTGTTATTCCACCCTCTGGGAGGGGCTGTAGCGCACCGTGGGGGCAGGCGTAGGCGCACTCAGGCTCCTTACAGAACCTACACATGCTGACTTTAGGAGCCCTACTCCCGCTTCTATCAACCTCTACAAACACAGCGGTACGCTTCGGATCAACTGCGTTAAATAGGTGCCTTGAGCAAGCAAATACGCAGCTGTAGCACCCTATACACCTAGCTGGGTTCCTTATCTCCACCCTGTACCTTAGACTCATATTTTACTCCTAATTCTTTTGGGGCGGCCAGACCTTTTTAAGGAATTCTTTGATTTCCGACGAGTCTCTTGGCCCTACTATTACCTCCCACTGTGTAGCGTCTTCAATATCGCCCTTTAGACGCGCGGCGAGCTGAGGTATGATGAGTTTGCGGTGCTTAACTTTCGACTCAATTTTGGTTTCCTCTATGAGGCTCTTAACTACAGAGGCATTAAGCTGCCCTCCTGCAACACTACACTCAACAGCCAAGCCCCCTGTGTTCGCTACTAGAAGGTAGCAGGTGTTTCCTTGAGACTCGATATCGTTCGCCACAGTATAGTATGTTAGTGCAAAGTTGGTCGTTAGCAGCACAGGCGAATTCTCATCTGGCTGGCCGAAGGTTCTAAGACCTGGCTCAACAGCGACTGGTTTACGTGGATCTGTGTAGAGGTTCTGTCTAAGCGTTGCAAGGGCGAGGAGAGCGTAGGGCTGGAGCGTGTGTAAGATGAGTATGTCGGCTGACCGCGCCATCATAACAGCAGCGAGGTAAGCCTCCTCATACGATTTAACAGGGTCTTCACCGCCATCCAACCAAGTGACAGCAGGCACACCAAGAATCGGGTAGCCTAAACCTTCGTCTTCAGCCTTGATCGCAGCACGCCTAATCATAACGAACTTGTTAAGCGTCTCCTTCAGACCAGGGCCTTCGGTGTATGTTCCTGGGTCGAGTACGATATCCTCCACACCAGCGTTCTTAATTGTAAGCACTAGCGACTTTAAGTCAGCTAAGCTACTAGGCTCGAACGCTACAAGAGGACAATTATACCTCTTAGCCAAAACAACCATCTCACGCCAATTCTCCTTAGTCGCAGCGTAGAGGAGGGGCCTTGACTCAGCAACATCCGGTTTACGCAAAACAGCGGCTAAGACGGTCGGGTCGAAGGAGCAGAGGATCATAGGGTATCTGCAGCTCCTCTTCACAACCTCAACCGCCTTCTCAAAGCGGTTGGGATCGCCGGAAGCTGCTCTAACCGCCACAAGGTCGAGTCTGATCTCTTGCCCAATCCTTACGACTTTAAAGCCTTCAATCTTCTTACACCTCTCCTCGATCTTCTCGGGCGGATCTAGATCAGAGACATCAACCGCCAAAGCTGTGGGGTTGTGCCAAGTGAGTTCATGCCTATACATAACCTCCTTCCCACCGATAGTAACGGCTACGTCGCCCTTACCGATCACCACAGCCTTTACTGGTGGAGCTACAAGCTTACTCAGCGCTTGTAGCTTCTCCTTATACTTCTCATCCTTTACTAGAGGAGGACAGTCTGTCGGCTTGTATTTACGCTCAAGCAGCTTGGATGCAAACGACATACAGGTGACTTCGCCACATTCACCACAGTTCGTCTGTGGTAGATACTTATACACATCAAGTAAAGAGAGTTTAGCCAAACCCATACCACCTACTTGAGGCTAGCTATCCAATTCTCTATCTTCTGCTCACACGTGCCCTCACCGAAGAGGGTGTCAGCAAGCTTCTTAGCTACTCTAACGGTAGCTGGGTGGCTTATCATAAAGAGGTCTGCACCAGCCATCATAAGAGCAACACAAGTTATGGTCTCCCAGAGAGGGCCTCTGATTTCACGTGGCCCCCATTCCTCCACCTTCATCCAAGCTTCACGCGCACCCCAAGCGTTGCTCGCAGCAGCCATTATAGGCATCTGGAGGTCTTCGTCAACCATTAAACCAGCCAGCTTGATACGCTCCTCTAAGCTGAAAGCATACTCTAATCCGTAGCCTAATGCGGCCGTTGTCGGGTCCTGAATTATCTGATTCTTAGGTAATCCTTCATCCAGGAGCAGACGATTAAGCCTCTTCTGGTTATTCATATCCATCGGTGTGAAGGCGACAACACTATGCCCGTGCTCCTTAGCGGCTTTAACCACGGTTTTGTAATCCATGCTAGCGCTAACCGAGTTCAGCACAACTTTCTCGCCGTGCGCAGCCTCAGCGGCAGCTGAAAGTACAAGAGGGTCCTTCTGAGGGTTACCGGAGCCGCCGATTATTAAGGGTACGTCAACCGCTTGTAGAACGTTCTCCACAGCCTTCATCGCCTGCTGAATAGGTCTGTCTTCGAGCAGCGGGTCTGTGCTGACTAAGTTTAGCGAAATTATTTGCGCGCCATATTTGTTGACACATTTCTTAGCCCATTCGGCTGGGTCGTGCATAACATCCTCAACCATCTGCTTTACAGGCTTGGCCAAAGGGATGGGCATATCGAAGACATCCATAGCGAAAGCGGGTTTATTGGGGTTAGATGCTTCGAAGCTGTAGAAGGGCATCGTCCTCTCTCCGCCGATCTTCACAACCTTACCTCTTGTGCCGCCCTCAGATTTGGTAGCGCCGATCTGCACCTCAACTATCTGGCCTGGGAACTTTTCCAAATAGGGTGTAAAGGTGGCTTTGATGAGTTCAGGAGGCTTCTCTTCAGCTTTCAGCGCCGCTTCAGCCCGCTTAACCACGGTTTGCACAACTGGTTGAAACATTAGCCTAAGTTCTTCGGTTGTAAGTTCAACGTTTTCGATTTCGATTTCGCCGAACTTCTCTACAAGCTCCACAACCTTTCTAATAAGCTCGTTTACCGAATCTTCCTTCGAGCCAGCCATTTGAGAACACCTTATTTTTCGAGCCGCTTTATGATAACCTTCTCAGCCACGATCTTGGCGTTCTTGAAGATGATGACGAAACCTCCTCCTACCGGTACCGAGAGCCCCTCTGGTACGATCGCAGCTGGCACTACTTCCGCAGCGGCGACTGGGGCTGGTGCAACGGCTTCTACCTTTGCCTTCTCTTCAGGCGGCTTCTCCTCCGCAACCTTCCACCTTTTGACTACGGGGTGGTTCTTGGCTTTGAGCCAAGCTTTCAACTCCTCTACGTTTTTGACTTCTTGCTCTGTGGGTATGAGGTCACGCATATGTTGGGGTATGCTGTCTAATACTCTATCTTTTACCGCTTTAGGCATCCAGACTATCCTTTCCCAACCTCCATCTGCTTGCAGAAACTTCGGTGACCTCAGGTATTCTATTGCTATGCCGTTGAATCCTGGATTCTGCGTGCCTCCGCTTGTATGCTCAGCCATGTTTCCGAAGGTCAGACCGTTTACGGTAGGTCCTTTGAAGTCTCTGTGCACTATCCCGATGCCGTCGACCTCGGGTATGTAGAAGGCTATTCCCTCGAAGCAGCCGCAAGAGGTATGTGGGGTTTCGAATACTGTGTATAAGGCTACTTGCTTTATGGCTCCGAGCGACTTCTTTGCCACAACCTCATTCACACCGCTGTAGATTCCTTTGATCGGATCGAGGCATTGGCCTTTTGGTATGGGAAAGTTCGGCCCCTTCGGATCTATCCTTGATGCTGCCCTAGCGTCGAACCAGCTTATAGAGCCGCAGGAGGCTATGCGGTTAGGTGTAATAACGCATACGTGGCTGGGTGCGAATGATTGGCACATGACGCAGCCATAAAATTCTTCAACATCTTCGTCTCTGAGCTCTCTAGCCCGCTTATCTCTTGCAGCCCAAACCTCCATAGCATAAGAGTAGAATTTCTCAACAGTTTCAGGATCGGTTACAATAGTTACTTGAATCTTCTCTATTACTGGGAAGCTCTGCTTGTAAAGCCAGATGAGCGCTTTACCCAACCAAAACAGCGAAGTAAGACCCTTCTGGTAAACCTTCTTGCTTATCCTGATCCATATGTCGTATCTCTGGTTTAGATGCATCACACCCTCTATGTAGTTAACGAAGTAGTGTATTCGCCTCTCAAGCACACCTTCGAGATCTTTTTCGACCTTCTCACCAGCAACTTCTACTAGAATTCCAAGAGGGTAGCTGCCACCTTCCTTCAATTCGTTCAAATCTGGTCCGATTAAAATAACCTTTCTATCTTCGATCTCCTCTGGTTTCCTACTTAGCACCAACTCCCACTTTTTAGGTACATCTGGGCCTCCGAATTCGACCTGCATATCTTGGCGGCGTACACGCTCCCCTTCGTATATCTCTCCAATATCCATCGGGAAGTTAGGCTTCTTCACCCCAACCATTTCTATCCTCAGCTTATTTGGGTCACATTCAAAATGCATACTAAACATCACCTTCTCTATAACAAGGCTGCTTCAACCAAAGGCTCATACCTCTACACCATCCCCATCTCATCCACCGTTCTTAAAGTTTCCTTCACTTGTTATGTAGCTAAGGTTAGTGCGCCTTTGAGTATATGCACCAGTTTTTAAGAACTGCCGAACTTGGGCACTATTCTACTTTTTGAGTAAGACTACTCTGCTATCTTCGTCTCTACCAGCTATTTGGTAGCCTGTCTGCTTTGAGATTTCTTCTGCCGCAGCGGTGATCTGGCTGAAAGTCGGCATAACACTTCTTTCCAACCTCTTTGTGGAGTAGCCTATGTGCATATATGCTTTAACCTCTACGTAAGTCGGCTGGTGCTTGGATATTATTGTAGAGAATCCGCTTAGCGCTTCTGAATTATCGTTCAACCCGTGCATAATGGTTATTCTGAACACGGTGGGGCAGGTGAAGGTAGAGGTTAGCTCTAAGCTCTTCTGTAGAGCACTCCAGAGCTTAGGCTCTATCGGTCGATTTAGCCTCTGGTAAGACTCTTCATCCCAAGCTGTAAGCGAGATGTAGAGGTGAGTGGGCTCGGCATCTGACTCAACGAGCCTACTTAGAGCCTTCGGCAGAACACCTGATGTTACTAAGAAGACCGTCATTCCCCTCTTCTTAAACTCCTTTATTAAGTCGCTTAAATAGGGGTATAGGGTTGGTTCGCCGGAGAGTGATAGAGCAACATTCGTCGGCTCCATAGATTCCCTAAACCTGCTCTTCTCAACCCTGCCTTCTTTGACTAACGCGCCGTAGCCGCAGACGATCCTCCTATGCTCAGTTATCAACCCCTCAGCAATAAACTTCGGATCATCCCAGATGTTGCTGAATGTATCGCTCCAGCTGTAGCCCTCATCACCTGGCATAATGCGCCAGCAGTGAATGCATCTGGTTAAGCAGCTTAAGACGGCTGGTGATGCTTGTAAGCATCTGTGTGAACTTATACTATAAAACTTCTCTTTGTAGCAGGGGCGTTTATAGACGAGGCTATTGTGAAGCCACAAACACTTCTTTGTCGCCGAATGCTCGCCGACCAAATGGTAGCCCTGCTTCTTCAGGATCTGTTTCAGCTCGGCTGGTATTCTCTCGACCGATGAAGCCTTTTGAGTCTGCATCACCCCACCTTAAAGTTTGATACTCTCCTCTTTCATGCCGTTCTTAGTTATTATAAGTAGATCTATACCGTCGCCGCTCGCTGCGTCACGCTGTATGGCTGACTTTATAGCCTTGATGACGAGCGCCTTAGCCTCCTCTTCGCTCATATCTTTACGGTACTCGCTTTCTAGCACACCTATAGCCATTTCAGCACCAGAGCCTACAGTAGCATATTCGTCTGGTATAACTGAGCCCAAGGGGTCGAGCACATAGATTGCTGGTGCATCGTCAACTCCACCTATGACAACTTGTGTTATGAGGGGTGCCCATCTGCGCTCAAACATCAGCACCGACATAAGTTTAGCCACAGAATGTGGTGGGACTGGCCTATTTAACTCGAGTTCACGTAGATAAACGTAAGCAGAGATTTCTCTAACCAACATTTGCATATCTGCTACTAGACCTGCGCAAGCTGCGCCGACATTCTTGCCTATCTTGAATACCTTCTTCCCACTTCTGCTTACTACGTGTGTACCATAGGTGAGTCTTTTCTCAGCACCCAAGACTACACCCTCTTTAAATGTTACGCCAACCGCTGTCGCACCAGGCATCCAAGCCTCGTTAAACATCTTTATCCTCACTAAAGCTATTGCTATCCAGATTAATTTAAGTTGTGGTCTAAAATTGAGGAAAAATCGGCTTTGAATCTTGGTTAGATGCCGACTGCAGCCATGCTCAGCCTATCAAAGTTAGAGGCAAGGATGTCTGATGCTGCGCATATCCAGCATATACCACCAGAAGTGTATGATGTGTTGCCGCAGATGTAGCAGGCCATAGCATCCTTCTACTAGGTTGGAGTGGATATTAATGGATAGGTGCATTAAATTAGAGTCTAGGTGAAGGGCATCTGATATTATAATATGATAATTATTATAGCTATGATAATTATAGCAATGTTTCGTTTTATTTTAAGATATCGGCTTTTGATGATGTAATTATATTAATTCTTGGTGGTCGAGTCGTCGATCAGCATTCTTTTTTGAGGCTGTAACCAAGCCCATTTGACACTCATTAAATACCTTGCTATAGAAGCTATTCCTATCCCGAAGAGGTTTGAGATCGTGTAGTGTAGTGAAGCTAGGTCTGTTAGGGCGTAGAGGACAAGGAGGTTTATGACCAGCCCAACGAGCATAAGGATGTTGAACTTAACCATCCTCTTCAATATATGCCCAGACCTCCTATCTTTAAATGTCCATAGATCGTTCAGCAGAAAGTTCGATATTATCGATACTTCAATCGCTACAATACTTGAGTGAATGTAGTATAGACCTAGGCTAGTTAGGAGCATAAGGATGCCTTCGTTAACGAAGACACCTGTTAACCCAACTATGTTGAATTTTATGAACCTCAGCCAATACTGTAGTGTTAGCATCTTCTGAAGCGTCTTAAAGTCTAATTTACTTCTACCCATCCTCGCCACCCAGTCTACTCAATAGCAGTGTTAGGACAACCGCGGCTAGAAACAGCCCCTCCGCAACATAAAGTATAGCGGTCAGCCCACCTATCTGACCAGAAGCCCCACCGACCACATTACCCACCGCTATCCCTAGGCTCAGCATGATGCTGTATAGTCCCATGGCTGAGCCGCGTAAAGTCGATCTAGCGGTGTCGCCTACTAGGGCTAGAATCGATGGCACGAGCGCAGAAACCATTAGGGCTGAAGGCGCTATCACATATAGGTAGGCTCCGAAGCCTGGGTAATCTGGGTTGGTTTCTGGGGAGAGTGAGAGGGCTAGTGTTGGTAGTAGTATGAGCATGCCGATGATGCCTATCCACATCGTCTTCTCACGCCCTATCTTATCGGAGACTCTACCGAAGATCGTAGCCCCTACACCTAAGCCAGCAGCGCCTGCAAAGAGGAGGAGCCCAGATTCCCCTACAGTGAAGCCGCTTAGGCTCAAAGCCTTCGGTATGAAGAAGGCTACCCCAACCAAAGTTGTGAGCGCGAACCAAAGTGGTAGTAGGCTCTTTATCTTCCAGCTAAGAGCCTTAAAGCAGTTGAAGGTAATCGGCGCTTTTAGCTGCTCGTGTGGAGGCTCGACTACCAATATTTTAGCCAAGATCGTTACGGTAAGTAGAAGGGTTGCTGTTGTGAAGAACACGTAAGTAGTGTTGGTTTCGAAGGTGGTGTAGAGCCCTGTGCCTATGAGTATCCCACCAGCATAACCAGCTATGTTCGCTAGGTCAAATAAACCCATGCCTACACCCCTATTACTAATCCTTGTGAGGTCTGTAATCATGGTTAGGGTTGATACGATTATGGCTGCTGCTGAAACACCCATAACACCGTGTACAACCGCGATGAAGAGCGTATCCCTCGATAATCCGATTAAGAAGGTTAGGATCGTCATAGAGGTTAGCCCGAAGAGAAGAATATGTTTACGCTCATGCCTATCAACATACATGCCAATGGGTGCTGCTGTCGCAGCTTCAAAGAGGGGGTAGATTGAAAGAACCACGCCTGTTACTAAGTTGTCTGCGTTAACGTAGTGGGGGAAGGCTATCACGATAACGCCGAAACCTACACGCGTTAAGAAGGTTACTAGGTAGAGGATGGGGAGGTCAAGGGCTCTATATCGGAGTAGAAGGCTGGTGCTCAACAGATACCACAGTTTCCCACTCTACTTCACCCTTCTCAATATTTAAACCGCTCGCCAAACAATCTTTGGAGATATCTTAACCTCGACAGCCCCTGAGCCGAGTTTATTTAGCTCATAGGTGCAGCCAGTTAACCTACTCACAACATACAGGTTAGTTTCAAGGTGTTGGGTAAGTTTAGAGGTGGTGTAGATTGAAGGGCCTTCTGCCAAAGAGAGCGGTAGCACAAGCATATCTGCTAGGTGAGAATCTACAGCTGCTCTAGCAGACCACTCGGCTACAAACGTTTCAGCAGCCTCCTTACCTACTTTCTCAGCCGGTTTGCCTCTCTCCCCTATCGCATCCGCACCCAAGTACGTTCCCTTAGATTCGTCTACGCTGTATATGGTTATGGATGTGCCGGCGCTAATGGCGGGCTCAACCGTAGATTTGACATCGGCTACTGGGATCTTTTGCTGGTTGAGTATGTTGAGGGCTGAGTTGAGCTGCCTCTTCGCAACATCAGGTGGTAGCTGGGAACACACGCTGATTATGTTTGCGGGTGTTGTTGGTTGCGCTGTTAAGGTTATTGGTTTTATGCTTTCAGCTGGTTCGACCTCTATTTTGACCAAGCCGCCGCCCTTCGGGTAGTAGCCGCGCCTCTCCACAGCAAGCTTCACATCGATCCCTAACGCCTTTAACGCTGGTATGAAGACGTAGCGGAAGTAGTCTATGGTCGGGCTCCACTTAACATCAGTCCCGCCTATGAGCTCGAAACTACACTTCTGCTCAGCCTTAGCCGCTACTATAACTGCAACTTGAAGTAGGAGCGTTATCGCACCAGCAGACCCTATATCATACTTCATCTCGCTAGCGGCGAGCTTCTTGGGTTTGAAGAGGATAGTGGAGGAGCCTACGCTAAGCCCCTCCGCTTCAGCACCACACATCGAAGCGATGATCTTTATGGTACCGACGTGCTGCGGTCTAAGCCCTGGATTTGGCCTACCTGCTCTGATCTTGACCACCTTCACAGGTCTTCTTATTATCGCTGATAGTGCTACTGCGGTTCTAAGTATCTGCCCCCCTCCTTCGCCATAAGAGCCATCTAATACTGCTACTTCACTCAACCCAACTCTTCTAACCACTTTACTTGCTGTTTAAATAATTCTGTGAACCAATGAGAGGGTATGTGGTGTAGAGGTCTTCTAGTGGGTCGCTTCCAACCCTTCCACCTCGGGCACCTCCACGCTGTAAGGTATGCGCTTGAAAGAGTCGAAGAGCTATGTATTCTAGTAGGCTCAGCCGATAAGAGCCATCAGCTAGACAACCCCTTCACAGCTGGTGAAAGAGTGTATATGGTAAAGGCTGCGCTAGAAGAAGCTGGTATAGATTGTAGAAGGGTGCTGATCATACCCCTGCCAGATTCGCCTGCCCACTCGCTCTGGGTCGCTTCGGTCAAAGCTACTGTACCCAAGTTCGATGTCGTCTTCTCCAACGACCCCCTAACAAGGAGGCTGTTTCAAGAAGAAGGCTTCACCGTACTAGATATACCATTCTATGAGCGCCCAACATTCTCAGCCACCGAAGTTAGGAGGAGAATGCTGAAAGGGGAGCCTTGGGAGGAACTTGTCCCTAAGGCTGTTGCAAAAATAATTTGTGAAGTGGGTGGTTTAGAGCGGCTAAAACAACTAAACCAACAGAAATGACCAAAAACAGCGCAAAAGATAAACCTCTTATAGCAGCGTCTAGCACGGGTTTAGGTATGCGAAGGAAGCTCGTTATGGTACCTGGGCCGACCAACGTGCCCGACCGGGTTATGCAAGCCATGCTCAAGCCCATAATAAACCATCGGAGCCCAGCCTTCACACAACTCTACAATAGTATTAAAGAGAAGTGCCAGAAGGTCTTCCTAACAAAGAGCGAAATCATCGTTTTTACAGCATCTGGCTCCGGGGGTGTGGAGGCAGCTATAACCAATATCGTTAGACCAGGGGATAAGGTGCTCGTCACGGTCTTCGGAGAGTTTGGGCAGAGGGCTGCAGAGCAGGTTGAAGCCGCTGGAGGTAAAGCCGTAGTAGCAGAAGCCCCGCTCGGTGATGCCCCTCGAATGGATAAGATCAGAGCTTTAGCAGAAGCTAATAAAGACATCAAGGCCATCTTCGTAGTATATAATGAAACCTCGACTGGTGTCACTTTTAGATGGCTCAGAGATTTAAGTAAACTTGCCTCAGAGCTGGGTGCCTTTTATATCGTTGACGCCATCTCTATACTAGGTGGAGATGAGCTGCCTGTAGATGAGCTGGGTATCGATATCTGCATAACTGGTAGTCAGAAGTGCCTCGCCGCGCCTCCGGGTGTAGTTATTGTTTCGGTGAGCGATAGGGTTAAGAGGTATCTTGAGAAGAACCCTCCACCACCGAGACACTACTTCAACATGCCGAGATACTTCAAATTTGCAGAGAGAGGAGAGACCCCCTTCACACCGGCTATACCGCTCTTTTACGCGCTCGATGAGGCGCTTAACATCGTTTTGGAGGAGGGTTTAGAGAATCGCATAAGAAGGCATAAGATATGTGCTGAAGCCTTCTACAGAGCCTTCTCAGCAATAAACCTTAAACCGACAGCAAAAGAAGATGTTAGATCTAACACTGTATTGGCCTTCACCTATCCACCGGGTATAGAGGACGGTAAGTTCAGAAGGCTGCTTGATGAGAAGTTTGATGTGCTGGTCGCAAGGGGGTTTGGCGAGTTCAGAGGTAAGGTCTTCAGAATAGGCTGCATGGGCGAGGTGAATACCTCGCACGTTTTAACTACTGTAACAGCGATCTCCGCTACCTTAAACCAGCTAGGCTACCCGAATAACACCGCAACAGCTGTAGATGAAGCTCTCAAAATCCTGTCGCAGCTGAACTAGATATAGTAGAGGAGAAGCTGCGGAGCACTAAGCGACAAGTATTTTTAGCCTATCTTTGGATGGCGTAGATGTGTCCAGACTTGCCGCTCGATACAGGAACGCTCGTCTTAGTCAACCTAACCGGGAAGGTCAAGGATACAAATGAGCCTATTGAGACTACAGTGGAAGAGGATGCTAAGGCTTTAGGCATCTACGACCCCGCACGAAGATACGAACCCCGCTTGATCTCGGTGGGTGAAGGATGGGTTATACCGGGAATAGATGAAGCGCTTAAGCAAGCCTCAATAGGGGAGAAGATCAGCATAGACATACCACCGGAAAAAGCCTTTGGGCCGAGGGATGCTTCTAAAATCAAACTTATTCCCCTCAGAAAGTTTGGTGAGAAAGCGCGCGAAATAAGCGTAGGGGACGAGGTGGAGTATGAAGGGAGAGTAGGTGTGGTAAGGTTTGTAGGTTCTGGTAGGGTGCAAGTAGATTTTAACCACCGCTTGGCTGGAAAAGTACTTACATATACGATTGAGGTGGTTAAGAAACTTGAGGATCCGCTAGAAAAGGTGCTCTACCTAACTAAGCGTTGGATAAACGTGGATGAAAAGAAGATCGTAGCATCCATAGAAGATAAGACCGTCAAAATACAGCTACCTGAAGAAACCTATTTGTTTGAGGGCTTGCAGATAAGCAAAAGAGGCATATCAAAAGACATCTTCAAATATCTACCAGAGATAGAGAAGGTAATCTTCACAGAAGAATATCGCTCTGAAAAGAAGAGGGAAGAGAAACCCAAAGAAGCCAAAGCCCCTGAAAAACCCGAGGAGCAAGAGAAGAAGGAGGTCAAATAATACCCACCTCTTTAGCGAGTGCTTTCGCCTCCTTATAACTTAAACGCATCTTATGTAGGATAGTATACCTCTCAGGCCTAAGCTCAGGTGCCAAAACAAGAGCCCTCGCTATCTGATCAGCACTCAACCCAAGTTCTGCGGCTGTAACAGGTGCCTTCACATCTCGGAGCGCATCCCGAAGCTTCTCCCACTCCAAATTGTGTAGTTTCGCCATCATAAGAGCGCCCAACCCGCATTTCTCTCCGTGGAGACCAACGTTAGGTGCTATAATGTCGAGTGCGTGGCTGAAGAGGTGTTCAGCCCCACTACAAGGCCTACTGCTACCAGCTATGCCGGCGGCTACACCGGCGCTGATCAAGGCTTCGACGACATCTCTAACATACTCTTTACTGCCGCTACCTATACCTTTTGCTTCAGATAGAACGATCTCCGCGCTCAGCAGCGCTAGGTTTGCGGCGTATTTGCCAAAATATTCCTTCTTCTCGTCTCTGGCAAGCATCCAGTCTCTAACAGCAGTTATCTTAGCTATAAGGTCCCCGCAACCGGCTGCTAGAAGCTTCTGCGGTGCCTCGGCTATTATATCCACATCAGCCAAAACACCCGTGGGCGGTTTGGTCATGTGTGAGTAGGGCTTGTCCCCGCCTTTGATAGAGGCAAGCGGGCTTGCTATCCCATCGTGTGAAGCGCTAGTCGGTAAGCTTACAAAACTTACTCCACAGTTATGCGAGGCGAGTTTCGCAACATCTACCGCTCTACCACCGCCTAAGCCTACTATCAAATCCGCACCAAACTCTCTAGCAACCCTTACTGCGTATTCTACCTCCATCTTAGTCGAGTTATTCACTTTTATGCAGTAGTATCTGAAATCCTCCCTCTTTAACGCCTCCTCAATCACCTCTCCAACTCTACTCCACACTATAGGTCCGGTTATTATCAGAATCCGTTTGCATGAAAATCTAGAGAGGAAACTGCCTACTTCTCTAATCACACCATAACCTATCTGGATTACGCGAGGGAGCTCCATCACGTGTGAATCCAAGCCAAACCTCTTACCCAGAGCGAGCTATTTTAACCTCACCTAACCATTAATACTTAAGTTCACCTAATCTAACCGTAGTAAGAGGAGAGAGGTGTTTGGCAACAAGGGGCTGCTGAACATGGGCATATACATGCTGGATGTCTATAGGTCGCCAAATATCGGAGTCTTCCTTAAAACAAATAATCGATTTGTTCTAGTACCACGAGGCTTAGCTTCGACAAAATGCTCCAAACTATCTATACTATTAGGCGTTAAACCAGTCAGAATATCGATAGCTGGTTCGCGCCTCTTAGGCCCGTTAGTCGCTTTGAACGACAACGGCATACTAGTTTCAAGGTTAGCTGAAGATGAAGAAATAAAGACATTAAGTAAAGAGACTGGGCTGCGTGTAGCTAGGTTACCAAGCAAATATACAAGCATCGGTAACCTCATAGCAGCCAATAACAAAGGAGCGGTAGCCTCCCCTCTTCTGCATGAAGAATGCCTAAAAACAGTTAGAGAAGTTCTAGGCGTACCTGTTGAAACACTAACTATAGCTGGATATACACAGGTCGGTTCACTGGTCACTGTCACAGATAAGGGTGCAGCGGTCCACCCGAAGGCGTCGCCCGCAGAAATACAGCGGCTCTCCGAGATCTTTTCAGTAGATGTGGAGCCAGCGACTATAAATGGTGGTGTACCCTTTGTCACGTCTGGCATACTAGTCAACCAAAGTAACGCGATAGTAGGATCCATCACCACTGGGCCGGAGTTGATGATACTCAGTAGGGTCTTCAAGGTTTAAATGTAGGCTATAATCCACCAGATGCTGGGAGTTGAGTAGTGTAGAAGAACAGCTTCAAAGGATGGTTCTCGAGCTAAGAATCCTTGAGTCATATTATAATGAGCTCACCGCTAGGGAGACGCTGATAGCAAGAGCCGTGTTAGATAGTAAGGCCACTATAGAGGCTCTTAAATCCATACCCGAGGGCTCAGACTCCGAGATACTTGTGCCACTAGGCGCTGGTGTTCTGATGAGGGTATGCTCACCCACCGTTAACAAACTTTTACTCAACATAGGTGCAGGTGTAGTTATAGAGAAGAGTAAAGAAGACACGTTAAAGTATCTCAATGAACGTGCAAGCCAGCTCGAAGCGGCTCTCTCAAATATTAGTGCCCAGAAAGCTGAACTAGCCAACAAAATAAACGCCTACAGAGTTCAAGTAAATAGCTTAGCAGCTAAATTGGAGCAGCAAGGTTAACCAGAGATGTTCGAGAAGCTGAAGAAGGCTCTCTCCTCTTTAGCCGCTGCGGCGACACAAAAGACTCTCTCTGAGGATGAGGTTGAGAAGGTTCTATGGGAGTTCGAATTGGCGCTACTTGAGAGCGATGTGGCAGAAGAAGTGGTCCAGGCGCTCACCTCTAGGGTTAAACAGGAGGTTGTAGGGCTTAGGGTTAGTCGAAGCATACCGACACAAGAGTACCTTAAGGGGAAGCTTCTTGAAATAATAAAAGAAGAGTTTTTCAAGGCTAAACCGATCGACCTCATTCAGCAGATAAGCGAAAAGAAGGCTAAAAGCGAGCCGTATGTAATCGTCTTCTTAGGCATAAACGGCACAGGTAAGACTACAACTATAGCCAAGTTAGCTAACCTTCTCAAGCAAAAGGGGTTCAGCGTAATATTAGCCTGCGCAGACACGCATAGAGCGGGTGCCATAGAGCAGCTCACAACACACGCAAATAAGCTCGGCCTAAAGGTTATCTCTCAAAGATATGGTGCAGACCCCGCCGCTGTAGCCAGAGACGCTGTGATTTACGCTCAGAAGCATAGGGTGGATGTTGTTCTTGTGGATACGGCTGGTAGGATGCAGACGAGCCGAAACCTTATGGACGAGATGGAGAAGATAATTCGTGTCGTCAAACCAGACCTCAAGATATTTGTAGGAGACGCCTTAGCTGGGAATGATGCTGTATCCCAAGCTAAAGAGTTTCAAAGGTTTACAAACTTTGATGGTGTCGTGCTCACTAAAGTTGATGCTGATGTAAAGGGTGGTGCGGCTCTCTCAATAGTCTATGTTACAGGTAAACCCATTCTTTATTTGGGTGTGGGTCAGAGTTACGATAGTTTAAAACAGTTTGATGCGGATGGGTTTGTAAGATCCCTATTAAATACTCAGGAAAGATAATTATATTGCTCACGTAGCTTTGTTGTTTGAAGGTAGATGGAATTAAAGGGTCGTGACCTACTCTCGTTAAAAGAATTAGACGCAGAAGAGATACTTACAATAATCGACACCGCAGACTTATTTAAGAAAGAGAGGAGGCAAGGTGCCCTACGCAAACCACTTCGAGACAAAACATTAGCGATGATCTTTGAAAAACCCTCTACACGCACACGAGCGAGCTTCGAGGTTGCTATGAAGGAACTCGGCGGGAACACAGTTGTCCTCCACTCGAGCGAAATGCAGCTGGCTAGAGGCGAAACTATAGAGGACACCGCTAGAGTGCTCTCAAGATATGTTCATGTGGCGATGCTACGTGTGATCAGACACTCAGATTTAGTTAGGTTCGCTGAGGCTGCGGATATCCCCGTGATAAACGGGCTTTCTGACCTCTACCATCCATGCCAGATCCTCGCAGACCTACAGACGATCAGAGAAGTGAAAGGTGGGTTGAGCGGCCTTAAGATCGCTTGGGTAGGAGACGGAGATAATAACGTAGTTAACACCTTTATAGTGGCCACTGCAAAACTCAATCTAAACCTTAACATAGCTTGCCCAAAAGAGTATCAGCCGAGGAAAGAAGTTTTGGAGGAAGCGGGAAACGCGAAGATATGCATAACTGAAGATCCCATCGAAGCCGTTACGGACGCGGATGTCGTGATCACAGATACCTTCATCTCCATGGGTAAGGAGGCTGAAAGGGAGAAGAGGCTCAGCACCTTCCTACCAAGATATCAAGTTAGTAGGAAGTTGATGGAGCTGGCTAAGCGTGACGCCATCTTCCTCCACTGCCTACCCGCACATAGAGGCGAAGAGGTTACGGATGATGTGATAGACGGTAGATGGTCAGTCGTCTGGGATGAGGCTGAAAACAGACTACACACACAGAAGGCTATACTCTACCACCTACTCCTAGGCTAGAAAATCTTATACCCTAATTAACAATTTACACTAAGGTGTGCAAAGCGATCTTAAGATTGGTTTCCACGTCTCTATCACAGGCTCAATAGATCTGGCTGTAGATAGGGCTAAGGAAGCTGGTTGCACAGCCTTCCAGATCTTTTTAAAGAACCCTAGGGGGTGGGCGTATAAACCGCTGAAGGAAGAGGAAGCAGAGCGTTTTGTGAAGAAGTGCGAAGCATGGGGCTACACCGCTGTCTTAGCACATATGCCCTATCTACCAAATCTCGCTTCACCAAAAGACGAAATCTATCAAAAATCTCTGAACTGCTTAATTGAAGACCTAACGAGAGCTGGGAGGCTGAAGATCCCCTACCTTGTGCTCCACCTAGGAAGCCATATGGGTGCGGGTGAGGAAGCTGGTATGCAGAGGGTCGTTAAAGCCTGTAGGTACGCTCTCAAGGCTGTGAATAACGAAGTTATGATATTGCTCGAAAATACCGCTGGCCAGAAAAACAGCCTTGGGTCAAGGTTCAAGGATCTTAAAAGGATAATGGATGAGATAGGTGAGCAGAGTAGGGTTGGGGTCTGCTTCGACACCTGCCACGCGTTTGCAGCAGGCTACGACCTAAGGACACAGAAAGCCGTAAACGAAACATTATCCCAACTCGACAAGGAGGTCGGCCTCCAACACCTCAAAGCTGTGCACTTAAACGACTCTGTAGGCGAACTAGGCTCACACCTAGATAGGCACGAACACATAGGTTTAGGGAAGATAGGCGAAAAAGGCATGAAGGCGATACTACACACACCCGAAATCAGAAGACTACCAATAGTCATGGAGACACCAGTAGACGAGAGAAGAGACGATAAAGGGAACCTAACAAAGGCTCTTCAGCTAGCAAAATAGCGGAAATCAACCTTATGTAGCACCAAGATTAACCTACTATAGTGTGTGCGGGGGTCGCCAAGCCAGGTCAAAGGCGCGAGGCTCAGAACCTCGTCCCATAGGGGTTCGTGGGTTCAAATCCCACCCCCCGCACCAATCTATTGCTGCTCAATATTCTAGCGTAGTAAACTCTAATAGATTAGAACTTAGCCGAAAAGGGGAGAAAAGTATTTAATCCACGAGTGGAAAAGGCTATCTTGGTGTCGAATATGTCGCTTCTGAAGTTAAGGTTGTCGATGCTCGCTACGCTAGCGATCTTGATCGGCGTTTCAACTCTATTCTTCACAGTAATCTTAACGCTGATAGGCTCTTTAGACTTCATAGTCCTCTTAGCGCTAGTCTTAGGTTGGAATCTTTTGCAGTGGCTTGTCGCACCCTACTTGATCGAGGCGCTCTACCGGGTCAAAGAAGCTGATGTGGGAGCCTATGGTAAATTACACGCTATGTTGAAGCGTATATGTGAGAGGAGTGGAATAGAGGTGCCGAAGCTTATGATAGCGAACATACCAATACCGAATGCCTTCGC
>Ga0209225_1001169_pt1 | contig 26978 bp, 32 predicted proteins | sample WasSprMetagenome_FD_184732 | JGI IMG/M metagenome (GOLD analysis project Ga0209225, IMG submission 184732) | Sulfidic aquatic microbial communities from Washburn Spring, Yellowstone National Park, USA - WS (SPAdes) (version 3) | ecosystem: Environmental > Aquatic > Thermal springs > Hot (42-90C)... | reverse complement strand
GATATCGCTAAATAAATAAGCTAATATTAAAAGCATTAAAATATTTGCATATTTTTTTCTAAAATTCATTTTTCTCTCTTTCTTTTTTTAATTTAATTTTCTGAAAATAATATTTAAATATTTTCAAGGAAGGGGATTCATTAAAAATCTATTTTTTCTAGAACTTTTCCTAAAACTGTTTTTGAACAATCTTAAAAAGAAATATAATATTTAATAATAAGTATTTTACATTCAATTTTCATATTTGGATATGTCTAGAATATATGAAAATAATGAAATAATAGATAAAAAAGATCTTGCACCTTCTATAAAACTTATGAAAATATATACTCCATTAATTGCAAAAAAAGCAAAACCTGGAAATTTTATAATAATTAGAATTCATGAAAATGGTGAACGTTTTCCATTAACAATTGTTGATAATGATAAAAATAATGGAGCTATTACGATTATTTTTCAAGAAGTAGGTAAATCAACAAAGCTTTTAGGTAATATGAATATTGGCCAAAAAATTCTCGATATAGTTGGTCCTCTTGGAAATCCTACAAATATTGAAAATTATGGTAATGTATGTTGCATAGGTGGAGGAGTTGGAGTTGCATGTATTTATCCAATTGCTAAAGCTTTAAAAGAAGCTGGAAATAAATTAATAATTATCATTGGTGCAAGGAATAGTAGTTTACTTATATTAGAAGAAGAACTAAAAAATATTTCTGATGAATTTTATGTTTGTACAGATGATGGTTCAAAAGGTTTTCATGGATTTGTAACAGATATGCTTAAAAAATTATTAAATGAAAAGAAAAAAATTGATATTGTTTATGCTGTAGGCCCAGCAATAATGATGAAAGCAGTTTCTGAAATAACTAAGCCATATAAAATAAAAACAATTGTTAGTTTAAATCCAATAATGGTTGATGGAACAGGAATGTGCGGAGCATGCAGAATTGAAATTGATGGAGAAACAAAGTTTACATGTGTTCATGGTCCTGAATTTGATGGTCATAAAGTTAATTTTGATTTACTTTTAAGAAGATTAAAAATGTATGAAAAATACGAATTGGAAGCTTTATCTTCTTTAAAATGAAAAATAATTTATTATTTCTTTTTCTTAAAAAATTTTAAACTAATTAAAAATTAAATTTCTTCATCTTTCATCCTTTCTTTTCTTAATTCTTTGTAAGCATCTTCAAAACCTGAAATAGGTCGACAAGCTTTTTCAAGAAGATCTGGTCTCTTAATCCCTTTAGTAAGTAAATATCTTATAGCCTCATTTAAATCAACTCTTCTCCCTAATTTTAACTGTAATTCTGAAGCTATTTTAAGAAGAGCTTCTTTTACATCTTCAGTAACTGATATCGTGTTCATAATAATTATAAAGATTATAACAAATATAAAAAAGTTTCTTTTAAGTAATACCCAATAATCTATATAGCAATTTTAAATTTTGAAATATTAAAAAATATAAATTTTTCTATTTTTAATATAATTATTAGAAAATTATGACTAGAATTATTAAAGATATAACAATTGAGGGATATAAACTTAGAGCACTTTTTGATACAGGTTCTGCTAGAAATTATGTATTAAAGAAAATAGTTAAGAAAGCCCCACGAATTAAAGTCAAGCCTTATGTAATAGGAATAGGTGGTAAAACTGTAACAGTAAATGAAGAATGTATTGTAAAAGGTGAAATAGATGGTTTAGAATTTACAATGAAAGCTATACCACTTGATGAAATAGGTACAATAAATGGACAAGAAATTGAAACTATAATAGGGGCTACAGCAATGGAAGAATGGGAGATAAAGATAGATTTAGCTAAAGCAGAATTGGACCTTTCAGGATTAAGAAGAAGAGAATTTATTGATTATTGATAATATTTTCTTTTTAATTAATGTTTAATTAATATAAAGTTATAAAGATAAAATATTAGGAAAATAGGAGGAAAAAATTGCATCTCATGTTTATGAAGAGATAAAAAACATTGTTGATAAAATAAAAGGAATTAATGGAGTTCTTGCTATAGTACTTTTTGGCAGTTATTCAAGAGGCGATTTCGATGAAGGAAGCGATATTGATCTTTTAGTAGTATTTAGAAATAAAGAAGAACTTAGAGAAGGTACAAAACAAGTATACAACATAAGTGCAAAAAGTGACTATTTCTTCCAAATCGTATGTTTAACATTAGATGAATTAAGGAATTCACCATTATTAAGCTCTATTCTTCGAGAAGGAAAAATATACTATGGAAAAGATGTATTAAGAAACTTATGTACTAATATCTCATAGCACAGCCAAATCTAATTCTTTTCAATAAAAACATTTTTTAATATAATTTTTAAATCTTATAAAGAAGTTTTAAACAATTTAAAAATTAAAATAATGATTAATAAATGAAAAAGGGTATCATATGGAACCATTAATCCATTTTACTATTTTATTTACAGCATTAATTCTTATTAATATTAAATTTAGAAAAGCTTTACTTATTTCTTTATTATCTCTTTTACCAGATTTAGATGCTTTATTCCTTATACATAGATCATTTTCTCATTCTATAATTGTATTATTAATTGTAACAATAATTTTATTATGGATAACTCATAAAAAACAAAAATTTCAAGATTATGTTTTATTAGGATTTATAGGAATATTTTCACATTTAATTTTAGATTTATTTTCTGGATATACTCCAATTTTATGGCCTTTATATAATTATTCATTATGGATTAAAATAGATTTTATAGCTCATATTGATAGCTCATTAAATTTTACTTATAATATGAAAATAGTTAAAAATCCTATCGATTTTCATCCAGTTTCAAGATTAGATGCTCCATTATTTACAAGCGAAGGATTAATTATTTCTATAATATTATTTATAGCAATTTTAATTAAAATGTTCAAAGAGCATCAATAATATTAAATAATATTAAGTTTTGTTTATGAGTGAGGTTTTATCATTTAGCTTTATTAAGTATCTATAGTAAACCACTTTTCCCTCTATGTTTCCTTATGGATAGTGCCTAAAATAGAGAATGGTAACAATTTCCTTTAAATAATCTTCTATCTTCCTATCTTTGATTAGATTAAAAATTCTGAAAATAACTCAATAATTCTTCCATTGTTTATAAATTGAAATAATGTAAAATAAATACAACTATAACTGTAATAACTCTTTATTTAGAATCCAACTCAAATCCTACTAATAAGATGCTAAAAAATCAGCTTGAAAACTTCAGAATCTATATCATCAAACAATTATCTATAGACTGCACGTCTATGTTCTACATGAACTAGGATAACTTTTTTATTTTCTTCATCAATCATGTACAATATTCTATAATCTCCAACTCTCATACTTCTTAGACCCGAGAGGGTATGGATCAGTTTTTAGTTCTAAGATTTTATCTCTTATTCTCTTTATAATTTCTATATCAAGTTTTCTTAATAATCTTTCAAAATGTTTTGTTACTTCAATTTCATATTGCATTTGCTAAAGTTTGCCTTCCTTCTTTAATTCTTGTTCAAATTCATTCCAGCTTCTAACTCTGCCTTTCTTAATATCCATTAACCCTCTACAAATTCTTTTAAGCTCCTTAGGATTACTAAGCACTTCGATTGTTTCAGCAAGAGATTCTATAAGCATCCTAAGATCCTTCACTTCTCTGTATATTGTTTCTAGAGATACTTCATTCATCTAATAACACTAAAATTAAAAGAAGATATGGGAATATAAACTTTTCTTGTACTGAATATTTTAAGGTATTTTTAAAATCAAAATTTTGTATCCCTTCGATATTCTCTATTAAGGGTTTTTGAACCAAGTTGGATTTGTATAGAATACATACTTAGTCCTTGAGTCGCATTGCTTTCATTCCCCTCTGGGTTCATTGAAAGCATTTCATAGAGCCTTAGCTTCTTTCAGATAAATCTTTATCTTACATTTTTAAGAAACTTTTCCATATATATCTTGATGGTTCTTTTATCTATCAATTTTAAATCCACATTTTTTACATACGAGTATTTTTATTCTCTTCAGGTCTCTATTTATATCTAAGTAATTATTCTCTTTTTCAATTATATTAGAATTATAAATTCTAAATATTTATAAAGTATTAGAATTATAAATTCTAAATATGAAAGAGGCTCTAGAAATATTAAATCCATGGTGGTTTAAAGAAAGAGATAATGATTTAGAAAAATGGGAAATGCAAAAAATAAAATGGATACCAAAATGGATAAATGATATTTCATTAAAAGCATTTAGTTTAAATTTTATCATTGGCCCTAGACAAGTTGGAAAAACTACAGGGATAAAATTATTAATAAAAAAATTAATAGATAATGGTATTAAAGAAGATAAAATTGTTTATTTAAATACTGAACTTTTTCCAGATATAGAAAAATTTCAAGAAACTCTTATTTCAATTTCAAAAAAAGATTTCAATTTCATATTTATAGATGAAGTAACAAGCTTAGAAAATTGGTGGAAACCTTTAAAAGGTTTAATTGATGCAGGAGTTTTTAAAAATTCTTCTATAATTGTTTCAGGCTCAATGAGTTTAAAATTAAAGAAACAAGCTGAACTTTTTCCTGGAAGAATTGGAAAAGGTAAAATAATAGAAGTTATGCCACTTTCTTTTGATGAATTGATTAATATTTTAAATTTAAAGAAAATTAGTGAAATAAAAGAAGCATTTAAAATTTATAAAAAATATGGAGGCTTTCCTGCTTCTCTAAATTATCGAGAAAATTTTTATAGTGAATGGATAAAAGCATTAGAGAGTGATATATTAAAAATTGGCTTAAGTTTAAAAACTTCTTATCAAATATTTTCAAGTCTTTTAAATAAGCTACCATCTGCACTTTCTTATCAATCCATAGCTAGTGATATTGGAATAAGTTATAAAACGGTAGCTGAATATTTAGAAAATTTTGAAAATTTATTTATTTTAAAATTAGCTTATTGGAAAGAAAATAAAAAAATAAGTTTTAAGAAAGAGAAGAAAATTTTCTTTAGAGATCCTTTTATTTTGCATGCTATTTCTTTTTGGACAAAAGAAAAATTTTTAGATTCAGTAATTTATGAAAATATCATACAAGAACATTTATTTAGAAAATTCAAAGAAATTTATTATTATCGTAATAAATTTGAGATTGATTGTATTTCTGGAGATTTAAAAATTGAAATAAAAGCTGGCAAACCTCATAGAAAATATCCAAAAAATGTTATTATTTTAGATGAAGAAGACATTCCTGAATTTATATTAAAATTAAAAAGCTAAATGTTTTTTCATCGATTTCTGTTTTTTTAATAAAAAGTAAAAGTTTAGAGAAAATTTGAAACTTAATCTAAAATTTTTTACTAAAGCAGATTTTAAATAAGATACTTTAAGAAAATATTTATGTAGATTTTTGGTATATTTTATTCCATATGGTGGAAAATATGGAATACATATTAAAAATGGATAAACAAGGCAGAATTGTTCTTCCTGTACATATTCGAAAAGCTATAGGAATAAAAGAAGGAGAAGAATTATTAGTTAGGCTTAATGGTTCAAGAATAATAATTGAACCTTTTTCAAAAGACTTAAAAAAAGGCATTGAAGAATGGATTAATTTAGTACGTAATTCTAATTTAGAAGTTTTTACAGAAAAAATTGAAGAAAGCTGGAAATGGATGAGTTATGAATATGCTAGAAGGAAGCTTGGTTTATCCTGAAGGAGTAGTAGATGTGAGTATAATAGTTGTTACATGTTTTAAACTCATCTTTAAACTCTAGCTTCTTCCTCCAATGCTAATGATTTATTCATCATAGCTTCGTTCACCCAGCATCCTTTAAATGCTCATATCATCGCGTTTATTTTGCTTGGAGGAAGGTTTTGGGTTGAGTTCCTAAACCTTCTTCTTCTAAGCTTTGGTCTCTATTCATTCCAAAGCCCAGAAGAAGCCTTACTCTCCTTTTCCATAGCTTCATTAGAAACTTCTTTGTAATGTTTGCTACTGCAAAATTATTAAATATTTTTTCTCCTTAATTATTTTATATGAATATATTCTCATTTTTATTAATTATAATTTTTTAAAAATAAGTATAAAAATATGTAAGAAAACATAGTACATTTAAAAGAACAATTTATACTTAGAGATAATTGAAAATGAAATATTCTTCTTTTATACTAAAAATATCATTAATAATATTAATTAATAGAGAAAAAGATAGTTTTCTCATATTGGAGAAAAATATGCTGAAAGATTGTTAAAGAATTTTAAAACAGTTAAAAATATAATTAATGCTTTTCCACAAGAATTATCTTTAAAAGCAAAAATTCCATTATAAAACATCTACTAATATGGAGAATTTTAAATGAAGAATATAAAGGATAAACTATGTTTTCTTATTTAAAGAAAATATTATGTTTAATTATGCTAACAATTTCCTCTTATGAAAATTTTAAAACAAGAGAGGTGGATGATAGAATTTGGTTAATTTTTTCTCCACTCGGAATAATAATTACATTAATTGAATTCTTTTTAAAATATATTGATATTACAATTATAGTTTCAATAATGATTTATTATTGAAACAATACATAAATTTTCATAGTTTTTATTTTAATTTTAAATTAATTTAATTATTTAAATACTTTTTAATTCTAGAATTTTATTCTTTGCTTCATTTATAGCTTTTATTACAGGTGATGATGGAGAATAATCTATTAAAGGCTTTTTAATCATATCCGCATAAGCAACTTCTTTATCAAATGGTATAATACTTAATAATGGAATATTTATTTCATTTATTTTTTCTAAAATAAATTTTTTTTCATTTTCATTAGAAACTTTATTCGCTATCATAAAAATATTTTTAATACCTATATCATTTGCTAGCTTTTTTATTCTTAAAGCTGTTTCAATTGATTTAAAACTTGGCTCAATTACTATAAGCATTATATCTACTCCTTTTGCTGTTCCACGTGCTAAATGTTCTATTCCAGCTTCCATATCAATAATAACAAATTCTTTCCTTTTAATTAAAATATGATGTATCAATGTTCTAAGAAAAGCATTTTCTGGACATAAACATCCCTCTCCACCTTTTCTAACAGTACCTATAATTAAAAGAGAAACATTATCTGGCCCAATTACTCCAAATTTATCTACTATATCATCTACTTTTGGATATAATTTAAAAAATCCTAATATTGAAGCTTCATTGGATATGCTTGTTCTTTCTTTTATTAATTCTTCATTTTCAGCTAATGGAATAATTTTTGATAATTCTTTTTCATTAAACCCTAAAGAATATCCTAAATTAAGATTTGGATCAGCATCTATAGCTAAAACTTTATAACCATCTTTAGCTAAAAGTCTTGAAAGAGTAGCAGCTATAAGAGTTTTTCCTACTCCTCCTTTACCAGTTATAGCAATTTTCAATATAAAATCTCTCCATTTTTTAAAAAATATTAATTATGTTTTAATTTATACTTTTTAATTATTTTTATTTTAAGAATAAAGTTTTTCATTTTTCCAAAAAAAGAGTATTTTTAATTATTTTAATAATAAATTTTTCATATCATTGAAAAAAAAGTAATATTAGGAATTATTTAGATATTACTTAAAAATTCTTTAAATATACGAGAAAATATTTAATAAATATTTTTCTTTCTTCTTTTGAGCCCATTGGGGACGCCAATTATTGGCGAAAAAATGGAAGATTTTTTTAATTTCTTCCATCCCTAGTGGGCTCCAATTTTTTATTCTTTTCATTTTTCTAAAAATTTTTATTAAACTTATTGAAGAAAGTATATTAAAAAATGAGAATATTATATATAAAAAAGTTAGAGTAAGCCTAAGATATTTACTTTTATATCTTTTATTTTTATTGCTTCTAAAATTTTAATCAAATAATTTAAAAATTGATTGAAAATGAAATTTAAAAATTCTTATAAATTAATTAGTGTTTATACAAATTATTGGCGTCCAGGAATAAATCTTTTTAAAACTATTATTGATAATTTAGAAAATAAGCTTTATGATGGAGATATTGTAATTTTATCTGAAAAAGCTCTTTCTATTGCATTAGGTCGAATAATTAATGAAAAAAATGTAAAACCAAGCTTATTAGCTAAATTTTTAGCACGCATTTGGATGAGAATTGTATGGGGATATTTTTTAAGTATTATATGTTTTTTAAAAAAGAAGAATATTTTAAGGCTCAGATTTTATCCTATTGAATATGGTGCATGCCATAAACAAGTAGCTTTAAGTTATGTAGGTTTTTTAGAATCTTTAAGACATTTTTCAGAAGGTGGAATAGATGCAAGCAATTTACCTTATACTTATGTTTCTCTTCCATTAAGTAATCCTAATAAATTAGCTAATAAAATTAAAGAAGAAATATTTAAAGTAATTGGAAAAAATGTAGGAGTAATAATTATTGATGGCGATAGCACATTCAATTTTAAAAATTTTTATTTATCTCCTAGAAAAACTAAAATTAAAAATTTAAAATATTTTACTGGATTCTTTAGTTTTATAATTGGTAGATTTTTTAAACTAGAAAAACATGCGACTCCTTTAGCTATTTCAAATGTTAATTTAGATTTTTATACTATTATAAAAATTATTGATAAGGCTAATAAATTAATGGGACATGGAGCTGGAGAAACTGTTTGGGATATGGCTAAAAAATTTAAAGTTAAAACATATGAAATAACATGGGAAATGCTTGAAAAAGTAAAACATAAGCCAATAATAATATGCAGATTTGAGAAAAATAATTTATTTCTTAAAAAATAAAAAAGGGAGATTACATAAGTTTTGCTCCACAATTTGGACAGAATTTTGCTCCAGGTTGAATATCAGCTTTACATTGTGGACATTTATTAGCTATTTGTAATGGACTTCCGCAATTTATGCAGAATTTAGCTCCAGCAGGATTAAATGTTCCACATTTTGGACAATTAATGCCTCCTACTTGTAATGGTGAACCACAATTGCTACAAAACTTTGCTGATTGTAAATTTTGAAAACCACATTTTGGACAAATTACCATTGCTTGTGCTGGTGTTGGTGCTGGAGCTGGTTGAAATAGAGGTGGAATAACAGCTATTCCTGCTCCAACTGCTGCTCCTGGACTTTTAGATAAACTTTCAGCTGTTTTTTCAACTGTTTGCATTCTAAGAACTTCTGCTGCACTTACTCCAGTTTTTATATAGAATAATCTATCTCTCCATTCTGGTGTAGTATCTATTCCCTCAAATTTTAAATCTATTAATTCAAGTCCTATTCTTGAAAAGGCATCAAAAAGGACATTTTTACTAATAAACTTGTTTCATCAAGTTTACCATAAACATCTGCAAGAGAATATTGACTTAAAGTATCAATAAGCTTTTCATTAAGGTATCCTCTAAGAAAGTTTTGTAAATTTTCAGTTGTATATACTCCTTGTCCACCTACAACTTCATTAACAAAAAGATTTGGATCTTCTGCTCTAAACCAAAAACTTCCAAAGAATTTAAGAGGTGCTAATTCCTTTGTTTGTCCTTGTGCTCCAAACTTTCCTTGGAATTGTTTTAATGAAATGAAGAAAATTGATGCTCTAAAAGGAACTTTATCATATCCTGCAATTTTTGATAAAATTTTGGTTAATAATGGAAGATTTGCTGTTGTTAAAACATGTCTTCCTGCTTTAAAAACATCATATGCTTTTCCATCTCTAAAGAAAACTGCAGCTTCATATTCATGAACTATTAAAACATCTCCCCATGTAATTTCTTCACTTGGATATTTCCAAACTATATCGTTTTCTTTTACTCCAACCCATTCAATAACTTTTGGCATTTAATTATCCTCCATTTTTTAATAAATAAAATCATTTTACTAAACCTCTAAGAATTTCTGACCTTTTATTAATAAAATCATCTATTTCTTCAATTTTTGATATTAATTCATCCATACAATTTCTCCATTCATCTTTTCCAGGCTCCATTGAAATTATTTTTTCAACATTATTTTTTAATGATTCAGCTTTCTCTATTAAACTTAAATCGTATTGAAGAATAGTATCAAGTTTATCTTCTTTAACTTTAATTGCATCAAAAATTCCTGCATATCCTGCAACTGCTTTATCTATTCTTTGAGTAACTTTATCAAGACGAGACATTAATGTATCAAGTCTCCATGTATCTTCATTTGAAAGTTTCTGAATAACCATTGGATTTGAAAATTTTCTTCTAATAATATTTTTTGTATCTTTAAGTCTATTTATAACTTCCATTCTTACAAGGCGATCGCTTTCTCTCCTTATTTCTTTTTCTTTATATCCTCTATAACCTGGAATATAGCTAACAATTTTTTCAAAAAGCCCCATTTCTTTTTTTACTTTTTCTGTATATTCTCCTTCATTCATTTTTTTCTCCTCAAATATGCAATTAAACCCACGATTGCTATAACAATTAAAAGTATACCAAATACTATAAAAACATTTATTATATTATACAATGCTGAAATAATAGCTATAGCAAACATTATAATGCCCCAAATCAAATAATATAACATATCTTTCTTTATGATTAATGAATAAGCAATAGTATAAATTCCAAGAGGCCCAAATATCCATGCTGGAATATTAAATGGATCAAAATAAATAAATCCTCCACCATATGCTACTATAAGAGAACCTATAGATATAGCAAGAATAGCAAGAGCTCCTATATTATAATTAAATGATTTATTATGAGTTTTACCCTCTATACCTTCCATTATTAACCAATTTATATTTTCTCAATGCAATATTTAAGTTTTTGTCATAAACAATTTCTCTTTTTAATTAATCAAATTAAGTAATTATTTCCATTTTATACTCAGGCTTTATTTCTAATTCAAATATTGCACCCACAGGACATGTTTGAAGAGTTTTTCTCCATATTGTTTCAAGAATTTCTTTACTTGCATTTGATTTTACTAAAGCTTTAATTTTCACAAATGATAATTTAGGTGATTTAACTTCTTTTTCAGCATTAGCTATAACTTCTAAGCTTTCTATTGGAATTTTACTATTTTTAGCTATTAAAGCGAAAATTGTTGTTATACATCCTGCTAAGCTCATAATTGCTAATTCTAATGCTGTTGGTCCTAAGTCATCTCCTCCATTTTCTTTTGGTAAATCTAATATTACACTATGACCTCTTCCATTATCTGCAACACTTCTTAAATTATTAACCAATTTACATTTAATATTCATTTATTTCACCCTATTTATGTATCAAGAAAATATTGTATAGAAAAATATAAATTTAATACACTTCATAAGCTTAAGTAACTTAAACATCTTTTTTATGAGCAAGAAATTTAGATTGGGTATTTATTAATTTCTTTTCTCATCTATTCAAAATTAACTTTTTAATAGAATAACTAAAATATGCTTAATATTTAAGAAAAAGATTTAAATATTGAAATATATTCATTCAAAAATAGGAGCCATGGATCATACAATAGCCAGAGTTAAGATTTACAATCCAAAAAGATGAATCTTTAAAGCTAGAGCTTGAGCTATTAGTTGATACTGTTTCAACTTATACTTGGATAGGACATGAAAAAGCTTACAAAGCTTAGGATTGAACGTATGGGAAGAAGAGGATTTAAGAGTATAGATAACAGAATCATTGAACGTGACATTAGTGAAGTGATAGTTGAGTGTTTAGGTAGAAGGGCAACAACAGTAGTTGTTTTTGCTGAGGAAAAAGATAATGAGGTTTTAGGATTGCATGCACTAGAAGGCTTAGGGCTTGAAGCAGATCCAATAACAAGACAACTTAAAGAATCTGAAGCAATACTAGCATTATAATTATACAAAATTCTTTATTCTTTTTTAATAATGAACTCATCTCTAAACTATTTAAGCTTTTCTAATAATAAAATTTCTCATGGAATTTCTCTTATCATTCTTTAAATAGTATTTTTTAAAATTTTAATTTAAATTTTTATTATGAGCTTTTTATGGAACTTAGAGGAATTTCGAAAATAATGAATGACTTTTTTATTATTTTTCTCTCTTTTTTTAGATCTAAGTTTTAAGGGTACTTCTATTATTTTTAGTTTTAAATTGTAAATTGCCTTTAGAAAAAAGAGCTAAAATCAGTAGAATTTTCTTTTGAATAATGTCTAAACTTAATATTTTTAAATATAAGCTCTCTATGTCTAATTTTGAAAATATATGTATATTATAAATGTAGAAAATGTGAAAGAATATGAATTGAAAAGTAATGAAATGAAAAGTGTTAAAGTTAAATATTTGCTTCATGCAGGAATTGGAGCAAAAAGAATACAGCTTAGATTATTTACTATAGATATAGGAGGTTATACTTCTTTAGAAAAGCATGAACATGAACATGAAGTTTTTATTTTAAAAGGTAAAGGTATTATTAGAAGTGAAGAAAAAGAATTTGAAATAAAGCCGGGAGATGCAATATTCATAAAATCAAACGAATTACACCAAATAATCAATACAGGTAATGAACCCCTTCAATTTTTATGTACTAAGGAAACATCTGAAGTACCTGAAGTAGTTATTAAAGATATTGAGTCTATGGAAATTAAATCTTGTTAAAAAATATTTTTTAAATTTTTAAATATAAGGTGTAATATATTTTAGTTAAGGATTGATGCATTATGTCTTCTCAATCTTTATTAGAAAATACTATTAAGCAATTAGAATACATTGGAGAAATTTTAAATCTAGATAAAAATATTATAGAATTTCTTAAGCATCCTAAAAGAACTCTTGAAGTATCAATTCCAATTAGAATGGATGATGGAACAATAAAAGTTTTCAAAGGATATAGAGTTCAGCATATGGATGCAAGAGGACCATATAAAGGAGGGATAAGATATCATCCAGATGTTACATTGGATGAAATAAAAGCATTAGCTATGATAATGACATGGAAAAGTGCAGTTGTAGATATTCCATATGGAGGAGCAAAAGGAGGTGTAATATGCAATCCAAGAGAAATGAGTATAAATGAAATTGAAAGGCTAACTAGAAGATATACTGCAATGATAGCAGATATTATTGGACCATTTAGAGATGTTCCTGCACCAGATATAGGTACTGGACCTAGAGAAATGGCATGGATAATGGATACATATAGTCAATTGCATGGTTATCTTATTCCTGAAGTTGTTACAGGTAAACCTCTTAGTGTGTGGGGATCTGAAGGTAGATTAGAAGCTACTGGAAGAGGTGTAGCAATATGCACAAGAGAATCTTTAAAAATATTTAATTTGAAAAATCCTTCTATTGCAATTCAAGGATTTGGAAAAGTTGGATATTATGCAGCAACTTCTCTTTATGATATGGGTTTTAAAATAGTAGCAATAAGTGATTCTAAAGGAGGGATATACAATAAAAATGGATTGAATCCATATAAAGTTATGGAATATAAAAATAAAAATGGAAAAGTTATTGGATATGAAAATTCTAAAGATATAACAAATGAAGAACTTTTGAAGATTGAATGTGATATTTTAATACCTGCTGCAATTGAAAATCAATTAACAAAAGAAAATGCAAATGATGTAAAAGCAAAAATAATTGTTGAAGGAGCAAATGGTCCAACAACTCCTGAAGCAGATAAAATTTTTGAAGAAAAGAAAATATTTGTTATTCCAGATATTTTAGCAAATGCAGGAGGAGTAACAGTAAGCTATTTGGAATGGATACAAAATATTCATAGAGAACATTGGAGCATAGAAGAAGTAAATAAAAAGCTAGAAGAAAGAATGGTAAAATCTTTTAAAGATGTTTATGATTTTTCAAAGAATAAAAATACAAGCATGAGAGAAGCTGCAATGATGATTGCAATAAAAAGAGTTGCAGATGCATTAAAAGATTTAGGAGTATGGCCATAAAATAAAATTTGAACTCTATATAAATATAATAAATTGAAAATCATTTAGAAAGTCTTTTTAATAAAGGCTTTTTTTAGAAAAAAAGAAGCTAACTATAGTAAGAAAAATCCTAGCAACTATTACGGATTTATAGCAATTTTAAGGTCTTTTTTTGAAGTTAATAATATTTCAAAAGCTTCTTTTATATTGTCTAAATTCATTTTTCTAGTTATTAAAGGTTTTACTTTTATTGTACCCGAAGATATCATTTCTAATGCTACTTCAAAATCTTGTGGATTAGCATGAAATGTTCCTAAGACTGTTACTTCTCCATAATGCAATAATTCTGTTTCAATTTCTATTTTTGTTCCTGGTGGACAACCTCCAAATTCTAATACTGTTCCGCCTTTTTTAACTAATTTAAGAGCTTGTTCCCATGTTTTAGGTATTCCAACAGCCTCTATTACTACATCTGCGCCTTTACCATTTGTTAATTTTTTAACACTTTCTACCATATCTTCTTTTCCAGAATTTATTATTTCATCTGCTCCAAGCTTTCTTGCTATTTCTAACCTTTCATCTATTAGATCTATTATTATAACTTTTTTTGCACCCATTATTTTTGCTACTTGTAAATGCAATATTCCTATTGCACCTGAACCAATTATAGCTACAGTATCTCCAATTTTTATTCCTGCTTTTCTATCCCCATGAATAACACATGCTAATGGTTCTGTTATTGCTGCTTCCTCAAAGCTTATATGTGAAGGAATTTCTTGCATATTGTATTTTACAATTTCTTCAGGAACTTTAATATACTCACTATATGCTCCCCATAACCATGTTCTATTTTCACATAAATTGTATTTCCCTTCTTTACAAAATGAACAAGTAAAGCATGGTGCAGAATTTCCAGCTCTTACTCTCATCCCTTTCTTGAATTTTTCAACTTTCTCTCCTACTTCAACTATTTCTCCAGCCCATTCATGACCAAATAATTGAGGATATTTAACAAAACCAATACTAACATATCCTCTTTGATATATTTTTACATCTGTACCACATGTTGTTGCTGCTTTTATTTTTACTAATACTTCTTTCTCTCCAATTTCCGGAATATCGATATACTCTAATCTTAAATCTTTTACTCCATACAATAATGCTGCTTTCATTTTTCCTTTAAACATTTTATTTTACCTCATTTTTTTCTTATTCATTTAATATAACTATTTTTAAACATTCTTTATTTTCTTTAGCTAATTTTATAGCTTCATTAACTTGATTTAATTTAAATTTATGAGTTATAAGCTCTTTTGCTTTTATTTTATTTGATAATATAAGATTAAGAGCCATTCTTGTTTCTATATGAGAAGTTGAATAAGATGGAATTAATGATATTTCTGAGAAAAAAATATCATGAATTGATAATGGTAAAAATTCATTTGGATTTATTGGAGCAAAAGCTAAAATCATTCCACCTTTTCTACAAATTTTAAAAGCTTCTGAATAAGCATTTATATTCGGAGCTGTAACTATTACAACATCTGCTCCTCTATTATCACTATTTTCTTTTACAATTTTTATAGGGTCTTCTTCATGATAATTTATAATAATATCTGCACCAAATTTTTTAGAAATTTCTAATCTATATTTAATAGAATCAATAACTATTATTGTGCTAACATTATAAATTTTTGATAATTGTGTAAAAATAATTCCACTTGGTCCTGCACCAATAATTGCTATAACATCTCCTGGCTTAATATTGCATTTCATCATTCCTTTTATACAGCATGCTATGGGCTCTATTAATGTAGCTTCTTCAAAAGATAATTTATCTGGAATTTTAATAGTATCTATTTCTAAATTTTCTGCTGGAACTCTAAAATATTCTGCAAATCCTCCTGGGTCTATATGTGTTTCTCTAAATTTTGGACATACTGTAAAGCTTCCATGAGTACAATAATGACATGTTAAACATGAAACATGATGATGAACAAAAACTTTATCATACAATTGGAATTTTTTAACTTTTTCCCCTTTTTCAATTATTATGCCTGAAGGTTCATGCCCTAAAACTAAAGGTGCTCTTTTTTCAAGATACCAATCCATTAAATCTGATCCGCATATACCACATGCTTTCATTTCAATTAATACTTCATTTTCTTTTATAATTGGTTTAGGATAATCTTCATAACGAATATCGTTTGGACCATAATACATAGCTACTTTCAATATTTTTCACCAATATTCTTATTAAAAGCTTATTTATAAAAAGTTATTATCTTTTTTGAAGAAAAAATGTCCATAATTAAAATTGAAACTTTAAAAAATGAAGAATATTCTTCTTATGGGCTTTCTAAAGAAAAATTAAAAGATATGCTTAGAAAAATTTTGCTTATAAGAAAATTTGAAGAAAAAGTTGAAGAACTTTTCCTTATAAAAGGATTGCTTATAGGTCCTGCTCATCTTTGTTTTGGAGGAGAAGCTTCAGCTGTAGGAGTAATTTCAGCTTTAAATAATGAAGATATAATTTTAAGTAATCATAGGGGTCATGGTCATGCATTAGCTAAAGGAATCCCCTCAAAAAATATTATGGCTGAACTTTTTGGTAAAATAACTGGAACATGCAAAGGTTTAAGTGGTTCAATGCATGTTTGTATAGATATTAATAAAGGGGCTTTATATTCTTCAGCGATTGTTGCAAGCAATATTCCTATTGCAGTTGGAGTTGGATATGCTTTAAAAAGAATGAATGATAATCGCATTGTTGCATGCTTTTTTGGAGATGGTGGAACAAATACTGGAGCATTTCATGAAGGATTAAATATGGCAAGTATTCTTAGAGTTCCAGTAATATTTGTTTGTGAAAATAATCAATATGGAATGTCTATTCCTATTTCTCAAGTTTTAGCAGCTAAAAGCATAGCTGAAAGAGTTTATTATGGATATGGAATTAAAACATACGTTGTTGATGGAATGGATGTATTAGCAACTTATAAAGCTACTAAATTAGCTATTGAATATACTAGAAAAGAAAAAGCACCATCATTTATTGAAGCTATAATTTATCGTTTAAAAGGGCATGGAGTTTATGATAAAGCTGAATATAGGCCTAAAGAAGAAGCTGAGAAATGGTGGAGAAAAGATCCTGTTAAATTATTTTCAGAAAGATTATTAAATGAAAATATTATTTCAGAAAAAGAATTAAATAAAATGAATGAAGAAATTAAAGAAGAAATAGAAGAAGCAATAGATTTTTCATTAAAAAGTGAAATTTTTCCATTTAATGAATTGTATAAATTAGTTTATTCAGGTGAATATCAATGAGAGAATTATCATATGCAGAAGCTTTAAGAGAAGCTATTAGAGAAGAAATGCTAAAAAATCCTAAAGTAATTATTTTTGGAGAAGATATTGGAAAATATGGTGGAGCATATAAAGTTACTAAAGGCTTATTAGAAGAATTTGGACCTGAACGCGTTATAGATACTCCTATATCTGAAGCTGCAATAGTAGGATTTGGAATAGGTTTAGCAATAATGGGATTTAAACCAATAGCTGAAATAATGTATATGGATTTTATTCCTATTGCTATTGAACAAATATTAAATCATGCTGCAAAAATGCATTTTATGAGTGGTGGACAATTAAAAGTTCCATTAGTTATTAGAACACAATATAGTTTAGGAAGAGCTCATGGTTCTCAACATTCTCAATTTTTCCCATCATGGTTTATGAATATTCCAGGATTATTAGTAGCTTTACCTTCTACGCCTTATGATGCAAAAGGATTATTAAAAACTGCTATGAGATTAGAAGATCCAGTTTTATTCATAGAATGTTGCTTATTATATCATAGACTTAAAGGTCCTGTACCAGAAGAAGAATATACTATACCTTTTGGAAAAGCAGATATAAAAAGAGAAGGAAAAGATTTAACAATTGTAGCTATTTCAAGAATGGTGCATGAAGCATTGATTGCTGCAGAAAAATTAAGTGAAGAAGGAATTAGTGCTGAAGTTATAGATCCAAGAACATTAAATCCATTTGATAAAGAAACCATAATTAATTCTATTAAAAAAACTGGTAAATTAATAATTGCTTCAGATGATCATAAAAGAGCTGGAGTAAGTAGTGAAATAGCTGCTATTATAGCTGAAGAAGCAATAGATTATCTTGATGCTCCTATAATTAGAGTATGTTCACCAGATATTCCAATTCCTTTCTCTCCTCAACTTGAGAAAAAATTTATGAGAAGCAGTGAAGATATAATTTTTGCTACTAAGAAAATAATTGGTGAAACTTAATGAAAAAAATTATTATATATAGTGCATTATTATTAATAGTAGTTTTAATAATTGCAGCTTTTATTCTATTTTTCTATAAAAAAACTGAATTAGAATTAAAAACAGAAATAGAAATGGAATATTTAGGAAGGAAAATAGATACAACAGGATGGATAACTATAAAACCATCTCCTATGAATCTTGGTATGAGCATTTCAAAAGATAATTTTAATGTAAAACCTGAAGATGAAATAGAAATAAAAATACATGCTTGGATTTTTCAACCTGTAAAAGGAGAAAATAAAAATTTCATTTTTGAAATTTATAAAGAATTTAATAAAATAGGAGAATTTAATTTTCCAATAGAACATGAAGGAACTTATTATGAAGGAGCATTTAAATTAATAATAAAAGCACCATCAATAGAAGGAGAATATAATTATAGTATAATTTGGATGAAAGATATGAAAGCTGTTTTTAAAATAATAGTTAAAAAATGATGAATAATTGGAGATGTAATATATGGAAAAAATATATCTTCCAAGATTTGATGCAGTAATGGAAAATGGTATAATTGAATGGATTAAGAAAGAAGGGGATAAAGTTAAAAAGGATGAACCTATTGCTCGTGTAGAAGGAGAAAAAACAATTTTTGAAATAAAATCTCCTATAGATGGAGTAATCCATAAAATATTTTTTCCAAATAAAGCTGTAGTTCCAGTAGGAGAAGTTATTGCAATAATTGCTAAACCAGATGAAAAAATTATTGAAAAAGAATATATTGAAAAAAGAGAAGAAGTAATTAAAGCAACTCCTAAAGCTAAAAAAATTGCTAAACAATATGGCATAGATTTATCTAAAATAATTGGAACAGGGCCTGAAGGTAGAATAACAGAATCTGATGTTTTAAAATTTATTGAAGAATCAAAAGCTAAGCCATCTATTGAATTTGCTCCAAAAATTTTAGAAAGAATTCAAGTAAAAGGTATTAGAAAAGCTATTTCTGAAAGACTTACTTATAGTTATAAGAATATCCCTTCAGCTTCTTTAATAATGGATATTGAAGTAGATAATCTATTAAAGTTTCATGAAGAATTTGAAAAAAAGCATGGAAAGGAAATTTCATTTACAGCAATAATTGCTAAAGCTGTAGCTGAAGCATTGAAAAAACATAGAATATTAAATTCTTCATTTGAAGAAAATGAAATAAAAATTTTTGAAGATATAAATATATCAATAGCAATCGATACTCCAAATGGATTGCTTGCTCCAACAATATTAAATGCTGATAAAAAGAATATTATAGAATTATCTAATGAGATTAGAAAATTAATAGATAAAGCTATTAAAGGAGAATTATCTCCTGAAGAAGCTTTTGGAGGAACTTTTACAATATCGAATCTAGGACCTTATGGCATAGATGTTTTTATTCCTATAATAAACCCTCCTCAATCAGCTATTCTAGGAATAGGAAAAATTGTTAAAAAACCAATAATTGAAAATAATAAAATAATTATTAAATCCATTATGTCTTTATGTTTAGTATTTGATCATAGAGTAATAGATGGAGCTCCTGCTGCTAATTTTTTAAAAACTCTTAAAGAATATTTAGAGAATCCGCATTTATTATCTTAATTTTTTAATAATAGTTGCCTAATTTTTCTGCAATTTGTTTTAATCTAGCGATTCTTTTTTCAATGGATGGATGGGTTGAGAATAATTCTATTATATCTCTTCCACTTAATGGATTAACTATCCATAAATGGCTTGTAGCAGGATTTAATTCTATCCCTCTTGGAAGTCTAGCTAAACTTTGAATTCTTAATAATGCATTTGCTAATGAAAGTGGTTTTCCAGTTAAATATGCTGCAGATTCATCAGCTTTATATTCTCTACTTCTTGATATTGAAAGTTGAATTATTGTTGCTGCTATAGGAATTAATATTAATGAAAGTAATGCTATTAAAGCATTCCCTTCTCCTTCTCTATCTCTCGAACTTCCAAGTATTAATCCCCATCTTCCCATATATGCTATATAGCTTATAGCTCCAGCTATTGTTGCAGCCATTGCTGAAATAAGAGTATCTCTATTTTTTATATGTGATAATTCATGCCCAATAACTCCTTCTAATTCATCCTCGCTTAAGTTAGTAAGTAAGGATTTTGTTACAGCTACAACTCCATTTTTTGGATTTCTGCCAGTAGCAAATGCATTTGGAATAGGTAAATCTACTATAGCAACTTTAGGCTTTGGTATTCCTGCTTTAGAAGCAGCTCTTTCAACTATTTCATGTAGTTTAGGAGCTTCATTTGGAGAAACTATTTTAGCACCTGTCATTAATAAAACTATTTTATCTGAGAAATAGTATGTTAAGAAATTGAATATAAATGAAAGTATTAAAGCTCCTTGCATAAATAGTATTGGATTTCCAAAATAGCTACCTATTACAAATCCTATTGCTAATAATAATAAAGTCATTAATGTCATTAATCCTAATTCGCGAAGCATTTTTTTCACCCTGGAAAAATATTAATATCAAAGCTGATATTTAAACTTTAAAATTTCATAATATTTCATTTAAGAATAGAGAAAGGTTTTTTGTTTTTTCTTTAAGATTTTTAAAAAAACAAAAATGTTAAATTATTTAAATATAATAAAATATAGTATAAAATAGGGTGGTCGTATGTTTAGAATAAATAATGTTGAAATAGAAGATACTTTTGCAGAAATGTTTCCTATGTGGGCTTCAAGAATATTAATAACTGCTAAAAATGAATATTGGGCTTTAACTTCTGCAAGAGCAGCTACAGGATTTGGTACATCTATAATAATGTCTCCTGCTGAAGCTGGAATTGAAAGAATAGTTAAGCCTAATGAAACTCCTGATGGAAGACCTGGAGTAATAATTCAAATTTATCATAGAACTAGGATTGAATTAAAAGCTCAAATGATTTTCAGAATTGGACAATGTATTTTAACATGTCCAACAACTAGAGCATTTGATGCTTTACCTGATGCAAAAAGAAAATTAAAAATAGGTTCAGCTGTTAGAAAATTTGGAGATGGTTTTGAGATTAAAGATAAATTTAATGGAAGAGAAGTTTGGAGAATACCTGTAATGGAGGGAGAATTTATGATTGAAAATCTTTTTGGAGCAACTAAAGCAATTGCTGGGGGGAACTTTCTAATACTTGCAGAAAATGCTGAAAGTGGATTAGAAGCAGCTGAAAAATCTGTTGAAGCAATAAATAATTCAGGAGCAAAAGTTATTTTATCTTTTCCAGGAGGAATATGTAGATCAGGTTCTAAAGTTGGTTCTTTAAAATATAAATTGCCAGCTTCAACAAATCATTTATTCTGTCCAGCTATAAAAGATAAAGTTAAAGAAACATTGCTTCCTAAAAATGTTAATTGTGTATATGAAATCGTTATAAATGGTTTAACTCTTGATGATATAAAGAAAGCTATGGCTGAAGGAATTAAAGCTGCTATAAAAGTTCCTGGAGTAGTAAGGATCACCGCTGCTAATTATGGTGGAAAACTTGGACCTTATAAAGCATTCTTAAAAGAAATACTTTCTTAATTTTCTATTTCTTTTAAGATTTGCTTTGTTGCTATTTTTACAGCTTCTTTGCTATTATACTTTGGTTTCCATCCTAATTTTTTTATTTTTGAAATATCTAAAAGCATAGTTTTAACATCTCCTATCCATCCTCTTCCTCCATTAACCCCTCCAGTATAAATAAATTCTACATTTTTTAAATTCATTTCATTTACTATAATTTCAGCTATTTCTTTTACTGTAATAAAATCTTCTGATCCTATATTATAAATTTCGATTTTTTCATAAGATTTTTCTAAACCAATTAGCATAGCTTCTATACATTCATTTACTAATAAATATGACTTTTTTTGAGTTCCATCACCTAATATTTCAAGTTTTCTTGGATTATTTTTAAGTTTATTTATAAAATCCCATATTACTCCATGTTTACATCTTGATCCAATTATATTTGCTAAACGATAAATTATTCCTTTTAAATTAAACATATTACAATATGCTGAAATTAATGCTTCACATGCAAGTTTTGAACTACCATACATTGAAATTGGTATTAATGGAGCATAATCTTCAGATGTAGGAATTTTTTTAGCTTCTCCATAAATTGTTGAAGTTGATGTAAAAACAATTGTTTTTACTGTTTTACTTTTTCTTATTTCTTCTAAAACATTGTATGTAGCAATGATATTTTGATTAAAATCTATGCTTGTATCAATTGCTCCAATTCTTACTTCAGGATTTGCTGCTAAATGAAAAACTATTTCACAATCTCTTATAGCTTTTCTTATATCTTTTGGATTTAAACAATCTCCTTTAATAAAATTGAAATTTTTATTTTTTATCCATTTAGAAATATTTTCTATATAGCCTTTACTAAGATTATCTAAAACATTAATTATTGCACCATTTTCCATTAATTTATCAACTAAATGACTTCCAATAAATCCTGCTCCTCCAGTAATTGCAATTTTAACATTCTGATAATTCATACTCCCCCCTCCAGAATAAAATATTTTTATTTTTCTAGACTTCTAAAATTTATCCTTTAATAGCTCCTAATGTTAATCCTCTAATTATATATTTTTGAAGCATTAATGCAAAAATTATTACAGGTAATGCTGTTATAACTCCTGTTGCTGCCAACGGTCCCCATAATACACCATATTCTGTTACGAATAATCCAGCATAAACTGGTAATGTTTGTGCTCTAGGACCAGTTGCAAGTACAAGTGCTATTAAAAATTCATTCCAACTAAATATGAATGCAAAAATTGCGGAGATAGCAACTCCTGGAGCTGCTAATGGTAATGCTACTTTCATAAATACTTCAAGTTCAGAACAACCATCTATAAGAGCAGCTTCATCTATTTCTTTTGGAATATTCTTAAAAATCCCTATCATGAACCAAGTTGTTATAGGTAATGTTATTAATTGATAAACAAGTATTAATGCAATGACAGTATTAAACAATCCAATTGTTCTCATCATAATAACTAATGGTAAAAGAACAGCTATGGGCGGAATCATCCTTAAACTTAATATCCAATTAGCTAAGCTTAACCCACCAATTCTATACCTCTGAATAGCGTACGCTACCATTGCACCAGAAAAAGTTGAAATTAAAGCTGTAAATACAGCTACAATTATGCTATTAAGTAAATATGGTACAATGGATGGGAAGGCCCCTTTTACTCCATAGGTAGCTCCTGTAATAAGTTTTGCATAGCTTTCAATTGTTGGATTTTTTGGAAAGAAATGAGGTGACATCCATTCTTCTAATGACTTAAATGAAGTAGATACCATCCATATTATTGGTGTTAAATAAACTATTATTAAAATCCATACGAATATTGTTAATATTATACCATAAATTCTTTCTTTTTTCATATCAATCACTTAAATTATTTCTCCAATTTTAGTAAATTTTATAAAAAGTGTAGCTATTAATGTAGAAATCCCTAATAAAATTAATGATTGAAGTGAAGCATAACCTGCATCAGCAAAAACAGTAATATATTGAAAACCAGTTTTATATATATAGTAAGGATAAGTTGTAGTTATTACTCCTGGTCCGCCCATAGTTAAAGTATAAACTATATCGAATATTTTTAATGAATCTATTATTCTAAAAATAAGTATAGTTGTCACTGTTACTTTAAGTAATGGTAAGGTTATATATCTTATTCTTTGTCTCCATGTAGCTCCATCTACAAGAGCAGCTTCATAAAATTCTATCGGTATGCTTTCCATACCACCTATTAATGCAAGAGTTATAAATGGTGTCCATTGCCATATATCTAAAATTCCTAATATGAATAATACATTAAATGGATCTCCAAAAGGATTACTTAACCATTCTTGTGGAGCTAAACCAATAATTTCAAATAATGCATTTAATGGGCCATATTTATAAAAAATTGTTCTCCAATTAATTCCATTAACTACTGCAGGAATTACCATTGGTATTATTAATACCGTTCTTAATATTTTTCTACCTTGAACATACTTCATAGTTAATAATATTGCTAAGAATAGTCCAAAAATAAATTCTAAAGGAATAGTGAAAAATATAAAAATCAATGTTATAAAAAGAGATTGCCTTAATTCCCAATCTATTATTAAATTCTTAAAATTTTCTAATCCAATAAAAATTGGAACAGGGTTACGTGCTGGATGATATTTAAAAAATATCATATACCACATATAAATGGTTGGATATATTACTAAAGTAAGGAGAAATAAAATAGTTGGTAAAATTAGTAAATATAAAGATTTTCTTTTAGAATATTTTATAGAAATTTTTGACATTTTTATTCACATAAAAAAAGAAAAAAGGGGAATATAAATTTATTTCAGAATTAAGCCCATCCTGTCCTTTTTAGAATTTCATTCCAATCTTTAACAGTATTTTCTAAAGCAGTTTTTGCATCTATTCTTCCTACGAAGAATTCGGAAACCCATTTAACTAATGCATCATCAAGCTCCGGCTCTGGTGGTATATATGTTCTTACAGCAGGATGTAATAATTGCTCATAAAGTGCATTCATGTATGGATATTTTGGAGCTAATGCTTTAATTACTGAAGCTCGAGATGGGAATACTTGTCCTACTTCCCATGAAACTTTTTGAGAATCAGCAAGAGTACAGAATTGTATAAACATCCAAGCCTCTTTAGGATGTTTTGCATATTTACTTACACCTATTTGCCATGTTCCATCGCATCCTAAACCTCCAGGATGTTTTGTTGCAGCAACTTTACCAGCTACTTCTGGATGATATTTTTCTGCTTGATCTATAAGTTCTATTCCAGCACTTGCCCATAGCGGTAAGAGAGCTGCTTTACCTTTACCAAAAGCTTCTAAAGCTTCTGGATAATCTGCTTCATACGGACTAGGTGCGTATTTTGTAACTTCTTTATAATATTCAAGTGCTTGTATTCCTTCGTTTCCAAGAGCTGGATCAAATGCTGGTTTTCCATCTGCTGTGAAATAATGTCCCCATGGCATTTTGACTTCACCAAATTTTTTAATCCCTTCAGGTGTAGTTCTCCATACAGCAAAAAATGGTAAATATTGCCAGAATATTACATGCGTTCTTTTACCTACTATTGCTATCCCATAATCTACTGGTGAATCTGGATTTATACTTTTAGTGAAATACCTTCCAATTATTAAGAAATCTGTAAGTGTTTCAGGTACTTTCATTTCTTTAGGTATTTCTTCTTTTAAACCAAATTTTGCAACTAATGATGTAAGTTCACTCATATGCTCTGATACCCATTTTTTATAATGTTCTTTTATTGATGGATTTTCAATAAGATCCTTTCTATAGAATAAAGGCATTACATTTGCAGCATAAACAACCCCAATACGTTTTCCTTCCCAAAAAGCATATTGACTATCAATAGTTGGTATAAGATCATCATAATCACTTTTTGTAAGTATTTCAGCATCAGGATATTTACTCTTTAATTCATCCCAAGTATAAACATGGGGAGCAAATGTTCCAGTCCATATACAATCCCAAAAGTATATTTCAAATTCTCCCCCTTTAACAGATATATCATAAAAAAGTTTTTCTCTCATAGTATCCCAATCATAAGTCACTACTTCAATTTTTATTCCTGGATATTTTTCCATAAATTTGCTTGCTAAATCTTTCATAGCTACAGCAAATGATCCCCATGCAGCTACTTTCATTTCAACTTTTGGAGGAGCAAGTATTGTAAAATATGCATATACTCCAACTATAATCACTATTATCAATACTACTGCTATTATTGCTGCTTGAACTTTCGTTATAGCTTTTTTATAATTTCTATTCATTTTTCATCACCTTAATAGCATATATAAAATATTAAGTTGAATATATAAGTTTTATGTTTTAAATTGGTTATTTTAAAAATAATTTGGTATTTTTCTTATTTTTTAATAGATAATTAGGGTTACATTTTTATAAAAATATGCAATTTATTTTAAATTTTTATTTTAAAAATATTATAATTTTTTCTTTAAAAAATGAAAATTCTTTTTCTATTCAAATTCATAAACTTTCTAGCAGAAAAAAGAAAGTTTATTTTTACTATTTGAGCCCTTTTTAAGATTATATTTTTGCTGACATTAAATATCATAATGTTTTAATAATTTTTCATCTAATCCTAAATTTAGCTAAAAAGTTAGCTCAATCATATGGAATTTATAAAAGTTTCATTACATTTTATTGATAAAAGTCCTCATGATTTTTCAGAAAAATCAATAAAAATGCTTATATTGAAAATTTGTATGTAATGTCTAAGTAGCTACTACAAATATTTTATAAAAATTTATCTATTTAAGAATTACTGAACCATTTTTAAAGATTTTTGTGTAAAATAACCTTATTAAGATTTTCAATAACTACTTCGTAAAATTTTTCCTTAAAAGTAGCCCCGAACTTCTTCTTATGCTTTTAACATAACCTCTTTTCTTCAGAAATTCTTTGATCTCTTTTAAAATATTTTTCAAGCAATGTTAAATGTGTCTCTATTTTTAATTCTAACATCTAAACTTGAATGAGTTAAGTAATGTTTCTAGCACAAATTCTTTTTCAGGAAGATTTAATTTTTTTGCTTTAACTTTGATTTTATCTTTAAGCTTCTTTAGAAGCTTTGCTGAGCTTATTTCTTCATTAATAATTATTTTTATAATCATATCGATAAATTTTTTCTTTGTATATTTTTTTAATTTT